>JADMIO010852281.1_pt1 | contig 91421 bp, 78 predicted proteins | sample 8958161 | NCBI WGS metagenome assembly JADMIO01 (sample SAMN16585339, study PRJNA669376) | soil metagenome | isolation source: Crop rotation soil | place: USA: Cullars Rotation, Alabama | collected 2011
CGCGACAACTTGTCCACGTGGAATTCTAAGCTTAGGATCCCAATGTGCTGGAAAGTGGAAAAAAGAGATTACATGAATTACAGAAGTCTCTTCATCGAAATGACGTCATATCTTAAGCCTCCTGATCTGATCGTTTATCTTAAAGCGGATATTAATACTTTGATGAAGCAGATAACTTTAAGAGGCCGTGAATTTGAAAAAAGTATTGAAAGAAAATACCTGGAAAGACTGAACAAGAGCTACGCTCAATGGATAAGATCTTACAAATTAGGAAAAGTATTAACCATTGAAAGCGATGAAGTTGATTTTGTTAAAGATCCTGAACATTTTAAAATGATACTGGAGAAAATTAAAAAGGAATTGAGCTGATGAAGTTAACAATCCCTGTTTCAGCGGGTGAGCTTGTTGATAAGCTGACCATACTGGAAATAAAATCAGTAAAAATAAAAGATAAGAATAAACTCGCATCGGTGAAATTCGAGATCGACCTTCTTTCAAAGCAATATAATTCACTTAAATTAAAGAGCAGCACAAGAAAACAATTGAATGTGTTAAAGAAAAAGCTGCTCAAAGTTAATACTTCACTTTGGATCATCGAAGATTCAATCAGGAAGCTTGAATTGAAACAGGACTTCGGCAAGAATTTTATATCACGCGCCAGGAGTGTTTATATTACCAATGACAAGCGATTTAAATTAAAAAATGAAATAAATACGCTTCTGGGTTCTGCTGTCAATGAAGTGAAAGACTACAAAAAGTACAAATGAAATACATAACATATCTCATATTTATTGGTTTCGTTGTAGTACTTTTATTATTTCTGAAAAATGCATTAGAGCCAACAGAAGAACCGGCATCAATAACCGGTTCGCAAAAGTGCGGCGAATGCCACAGCCTTAAAATAAACGGTAATCAGCAGGTAGTTTGGGAAAATTCGAAGCACGCGCAGGCATATAGTTCATTACTTACACAAAGAGCTACTGATTTTGCTGCTAAAAATGGTCTTGAGCAGCCTGCTAATAATAAGCTTTGCTTGAAATGCCATTCAACATTGAATCATCTTGAAGGTTTTCCAAAACTCACCACATATAAATTTGATGAAGGTGTTGGCTGTGAGTCCTGCCATGGAGCGGGTTCAAATTATTCCCCTGCGAAAGTAATGACGGATAATTATCTCTTCAGGCACAATGGAGGTAAAAGAGGTGATGAGAAAACCTGCCTGGAATGCCATTCACCTGTTGGGAATAAGGAAATGACATTAAAAGATAATGTATGCCCGTTCCAGTCTTCTGATTTTATATATAAAACTGAGTTCGAAAAAATTAAACACCCTGTTAATAAAAACAATTTTTAAAAATATAATTGAACAAAAACAATAATAGTATTGAAGCATCAAGACCGATCGGGGTATTTGATTCCGGTGTTGGCGGATTGACTGTAGTTAAAGAGCTTGGACGCCTTCTGCCTAATGAAAAGATAATATACTTTGGGGATACAGGAAGAGTACCTTATGGGAATAAGTCAAAAGAGACTATCATAAACTATTCATTGCAGATCGCTTATTTCCTGATGAAGAAAAAGATAAAAATGCTGGTTGTTGCCTGTAATACCGCATCATCATTTTCTATTGTATCGCTAAAGAGACACTTACATATCCCTGTCATCGGGGTTATAGAACCAGGGGCAAAAGCCGCGATAGAGTCTACATCTAATAACCAGGTTGGAGTTATAGGAACTTTTGGTACAGTAAGCTCAAATTCATATAAGAAAGCGCTGAAACAAATTTTGCCAAAAGTTAATGTATCACAGCAGTCATGCAGCCTGTTTGTTCAGCTCGCTGAAGATGGTTGGCTCAATAATAAAGTCGCTCAATCCGTTGCTGATGAATACCTCAAAGTATTTAAAGGGAAGAAGATAGATACACTGATATTAGGCTGTACACACTATCCCCTTCTGACAAAAGTTATACAAAAATCAGTTGGAAAGAATGTAAATCTAATCGATTCAGGAAGAGAAACTGCTAAAGAGGTTAAGAAGATACTTGAGAAGAAAAAGCTCCTTAATACAACGAGTTTAAATGGAAAAGATTCATCGACGTTTTACGTATCGGATTTTCCTCACAAGTTTAAGGAAGTCAGCCAGAGATTTTTATCTAAAAAACTGACAAGGGTTCATAAAGTAAAATTATAAAAAACGTCCAATTCCCGCGGAAGCGGGAATCCCATCAATTGTTAAATTATTCTTAAAATTAAGGAGATTCCCGCTTCCGCGGGAATGCGAAAAAAATGACAGAAACCGAAATCCTCCAAATATTCAAAGATTCAAATGCATTGCTTGAAGGACACTTTGTGCTTACATCAGGGTTACATAGTCCGCAATATGTAGAAAAATTCCGTGTACTGGAACAGCCAAAATATACTGAAATGCTTTGTAAAGAGCTGGCTGAAAAATTTAAGAAAGATAATGTAACAGTTGTCGTTGGACCAATGACCGGAGGCATAATACTTGCTCACGAAGTTGGCAAAGCCCTTGGCACAAAGTCTATCTTTACAGAACGCGTTGACGGCAAAATGAAATTCCGCAGAGGCTTTACCATATCCCCTGCTGACAGAGTGTTAATAGTTGAAGATATAATTACTACAGGCGGAAGTGTACAGGAAGTTATAGACGAAATTAAAAATACATTTAATCCTTTTATTGTTGGCATAGGCTGCCTTGTAAACCGAAGCGGCGGGAAAGCAAAATTTGATTATCGTCTGACTCCCCTTGTAACAATGGATGTAGTAGCATTTAAACCCGATGAAGTACCCGAATGGCTGGCAAAAATACCCATTACTAAGCCCGGAAGTACGAATAAGTGATCAAAATCAAAGCCTGCTGTACTAAGTACAGCAGGCTTAAAAGTATAACTCAGAAATTTGATCACTTAACCAATACCATCTTCTTAATATCAACAAAATCACCCGCTTTGATCTTATAGAAATAAATCCCGGAAGCATAAGATGCAGCATTGAACTCAACTTTATAATTCCCGGCCATTTTGTATTCATTAACAAGTGTTTTAATTTCTCTTCCCAGAATATCATATACAACTATATTCACATCCTCGTCTTTTGCTAACCCAAAATTAATAGATGTAACAGGATTGAAAGGATTAGGATAATTTTGATCAAGATAAAATTTATATGGCACCTGCGTTTCATTCCCGGTTCCGGTAACAATGTTCGTCTGAACTCCCCAGCCGTTTATATATCCGATATCTGATCCTGCGCCGTCAGCTATGGTCAGCTTCCAATACCCGGCGGATTGTGTCCCGTTGAAAACAGTCAGAGAGTTTGAGGGTTTGATCCTGGGGCTATATGGAGCCTGGCCCGCAAAAAGTGAAACCGAAGAGTCCGCCGCACCGTCAAAAACAGTTATAATATCGTTACTTGTATTAACCCCCGGTTGTGTATATAAAATAACAGACTGGCCCTGCGGTCCTCTTAACGTAAGCGTAATATCACTTACATAAGTATGGTTAAGCAATACAAACACTCTCAAATTAGCAATTTGTCCGGATGCTGTAACCAGGACAGAATCACTATATGAACCCAGGTCAGGAATAAATGCGCGCTTTGTACTTATAACATAATTTGGAAACCCGCCAACATCGTCTCTTAACAAAGGAGCAGTAGAAAGCGCATTGTTATTGGCATGGGAAGAAACAAGTGTTACTCCATTTCCTCTGAAATATATAGGAAGAAACAGATAGCTATTACCCGAAGCAAGTCTTGGGATAAAGGTCGTTGCGTCAAAAGAATATTCAATATTGTTATAAGGCGGTGTGCCTACAGCAGGATTATTGTTAATATACATATCCCTTTTAATTTCAGCAGTGGTTTTAGCAGTACTCCAAATCCTTATATCATCGATCTGACCTTTAAATCTGTCAGCTATAAAATTTGCTGCACCTATACCCCCAACGCATAAACTGTCAGGGTCGTTATTAATAGGTCCAGAATAGCTGAAGGAAGCAACTGAATCACCATTAATATATAACTTCATCAAACCGGTAGCCTGGCTCCAGGTGCCGGCGAGATGGTACCATCTGCCTAGCGGGGTCGCGATCACAGGAGAAGAACATATAGCAAGACCTGAATTCAATGCAAAATCCACTTGTGTTCCTCCGTTACCAAGATACATTCCCCAGTTATACCTGTTAGTGCTTCCGCTTTTATTAACAAGATGCTGAACCGGGTTTTGGGATCCGGTAGTATCACGTTTCATCCAAAACTCTACAGTAATAGCTGTAGTCGGATTGAAATCAGAGAAATTTGGAGCAGATATCCATGAAGTACCGTCAAAATAAAGATTCGAATTATAATCATTATAAAAGACCGGTTTCTGACTGTAGTTTACTGTTGCAGCTCCTCCTCTCGGATAAAGAATGGAAAAAGAGCCGCCGGAATAATCCGCACTAAAGAAATCGTTATGAGCAGAAAATACAAGCCCCGCATACTGACCGGTATTACCCGGAGTAAACTGAAAAGGCGCAAATCTAAGCTGCTGTATTTGGCTTATCGTGCGCACTACATTCCAGATCCTGATGTTATCAAGCTCGCACGCCTGAAAATAAGCGGGGATACCACTTTCCCTGTCGCAACCAATAAACAGGCTGTCAGTTACAGAAGGAAGCGGGCCGGAAGTTGTAGAACCATTTCCAGCTGCTATTCCATTGAAGAAATAGTTCACCGTTCCATTGGAGTAGGTTATTGCAACATGGGTCCAGTTATTAACAGTAAGCAATGTCGTAGAGTTTACGAAACCGCCTGCAGCGCCTTTCTGAAGAAATACTGCACCTGTTGACTGAACACCTATAGCATATCCTGTAAAATAATTTTTACCGATTAAAACACTTGCCGGAGAAGGCAAACTGTTGAGCTTTACCCAGAATTCAAATGTAGCGTTTGTGCCCGGGTTTAATTCCGCTGCATCCGGAACAGAGTAATATGCCGTAGTTCCATTTAGCGAATATGAAAGCTGTGATGTCATCTGTGAAAATACCGGAGAAGACATCGCGGCTAAAATCAAAAAGAAAATAAATCTTTGCATAAATTTTTTTAACCCCATAAATTTTAAAAAATATTTAAAAGTTGTTTTGATTGTTTTTAATTCGCTTCGAATATAAATAGAATAACGGAAAATTATAGTGTACATCATCCAAAAAATGCTGGAAAAATATTTACAAACGTTTCCGGTTTTGATATTCAAATTACAAACTCACTATCACGTTCAGGAATTTTTATTATGTACATCAGCCAGGAAATAACCGGTGAAATATTTATGAAAGTTTCCGGTTTTTATAAAGAATCAACTGCAAATTCATTGCCTACATTCAGACGAATTTCAGAACTTAGTAATTATTTGCAGGCATTTTGGATGACTACAGGCTGAAGCCGAAAGCCTTAAGGAACAAAAAAACGATTTTAATAAATTAACCAGGTTATAATAATTCATTCTTAATCTTATTAAAATATTATTGAAACATTGTGACCTTATTTTTGTATCATGGTAAATAACTATGAAAGGAGCTAACACCATGGAACAATCAATAATATCACAGATAAATTCTTACAGATTATTAAATTCAGGTTACAAAATTATCGCGAGAAGAGAAGACGATATTGAAATGGATGACGATGATGAAATCGAAACAGATGATCATGACGGCGATAACAATACGAATAAGTCGGATACTCATGAAGGCAGCGAAAGAATGCCTGATATTGATGATATTTTCAAACGTGATGATGGATTCTCATTTGCGGAAGCATTTTAAAATATTTTTATATTATCAAAAATCCGTTGGTATTACTGACGGATTTTTTATTTATTTTTATAATATTTAATAAAAAGTTCTTTTATTTCTTCAATTTTAAGCTTTTCTTCAACTAATTCAACTTTTCCCCTATAAAATCACATTTTCATTGATTATTGCCCTACATAAAAGTATATTTGTAATTGTATTTATCACGTGTAAAAAGGAATTTTGCTTTTAACTGCTTTATTACCGCACTTCACAGGTAAATAATACATTACATTTAAATTAAAATTTAAAGGAGATATATAGAGTAATATGGGCTTAATGAATAAGCTGCGCGATAAGACGCATATAATTTTGATAATATTGATTGTAGCTTTCCTTGCTACAATTGTGTTTGAATGGGGTATGAATTATTTAGGCTTAAGAGGCGGAGAAGCTCCGGTTCTTGGCTCTGTGAATGGTAAAGAAATTAACCTTCAGGAATATGAAGCTCAGGTACAGGCTGCAACCGAACAGCAAAGACAGCAGACCGGTGAGGACCTGGATGAAACAATGGTTCAAATGATAAGAGACCAGGTTTGGGATCAAATGGTGACCCAGATGCTGGCACAGCAAACAATTGAAAAACTCGGGATAAAAGTTACTAACCAGGAAATTTTAAACTGGGTGTACAATTCCCCGCAGACTTTACCTGATGTTGTAAAAAGAAATTTTGTTGATTCAACGGGCCAGTTCAATATGCAGATCTACCAGCAGGCACTTGCAACAAAAACACCAGAAGTTACAAAGTTCTGGGCACAGGTTGAGGAATATTTAAAACAGACCCTGCTTTCACAAAAGCTTCAGAGCGTGATAACAGCCTCAGTAAGAGTTTCAGAAGCGGATGTTCTCCAAAAATATAAAGATGATAATATCTCAGCTTCCTTTACGTATTTACCATTTGATGTTTCCACCATTCCGGATGCGCAGATACAGATCAATGATAACGATCTGAAAGCTTATTACGATAGCCATAAGGAAGATTATAAATCACAGGAAAACGCAAAACTAAAATATGTGTTATTTTCAGATGCTCCAACCATTGATGATTCAATCTCAACTGAAAAACAATTAAGAGCATTAACAAAAGAGTTTAAGAAATACCCGGCATCCGGAGATTCTTCTCTTATCAGCTTTGTAAATACAAATTCGCTTACAAAATTCAATGATAATTTTGTAAAGCCGAGTGAGATCCCGGCAGAAGTGGCATCATTTCTTTTCAGCGCTAAAAAAGACAGTGTTTCTGATGTTATTAAATCCGCGGATGGTTATCATATGGTAAGGCTGATCGATTCAAAAGACGGTGAAGACTTATTTGTCAACGCTTCCCATATTCTAATAAGTTTTGGCAGTGATACCAATGCGGCAAAAGTTAAAGCTGAGCAAATTTACGCACGCGCAAAAAATGGTGAGGATTTCAGTAAACTTGCTGCTGACAATTCTGACGACGCCTCAAATAAGAACAAAGGCGGCTCGTTAGGATACTTTACAAAAGGAGCAATGGTAAAGCCTTTTGAAGATGCCGCAATGAACGCAAATGTCGGCGAAATAGTAGGACCGGTTAAAACCACATTCGGCTATCATATCATAAAGGTGAATGATAAGCAGAAAAAGCTTTTCAAATTTGCTGACTTAAAAAAACCAGTTAAAACTTCATCCCGTACAAAGGATGCTGTTAGAAAAAGAGCGGAAGATTTCGCCTATATTTCAAAAAAAGGAAATTTCGATGAGGAGGCCGCCAAACTTAATATGAAAGCTGTTGAAGTGCCGCCTATAACCAAAGAATCATTTATTCCCGGGGCTGGGCAGAATAAAACAGTATCAAAGTTCGCTTTTAATGAAAAGAAAGGATCAGTCAGTGATCCAATAAAAATACAAACAGGATATGCCGTTTATTTAATTGTTGACAGGCAGCCTGCAGGATATTCAAATTTTGATGACATAAAAGCTACAACAATCACTCAGCAGGTAAGACTTGAGAAAAAGCTTGATATCCTGAAACAGCAGGCAATGGATATGAAGGGTAAGATCACAAATAATGACCTGATGTCATTAAAGAATATCAATCCGCAGCTTAACATTCAGACTGCAGACAGTGTAACTGTTTCGAAACCTGTACCACAGATCGGAGCCGATTTTGATTTTTACAGCGCATTATTTAAGCTTCAAAACGGTCAGATATCGGAGCCAATTAGAACGCAAAAAGGTTACTATTTAGTACAGGTCAAGAATATTACTCCGTTTGACCCGGAAAAATTCAAGACACAGGCTGATGCAATAAGAACCGGCCTGATACAAAACAGGAAACAAACGATACTGCAGGAATGGTTAGCCGATTTAAAAGAAAAAGCTGTTATTGTTGATAACAGGGACAAGTTTTTCCGCCAGTAGGTTATCACCCCGGGCGGATAGAATTATTTTAACTGGGTTTGCGCTCAAACATTAAAATAGCATTCGTTTTACTTTATACTTTAGCGCTGCTGAATTGTAATAATATTTTTGCACAGCAGCCCGTTAAGGATATAAGGTATTACGACCCTTCGAAAAAATTTTCCATTACGCTTTATTCTGAATATGTTTCTTCTGCACAGATACAGGATAATATAAGATCAACAGATCCTATTTTAAGAAATTCCTCTACTGATATTAAAGGCAGTTTCGGTTACGGCGGCGAAATTAATTATACTCCCTCATTTCTTGACCACGACTTTACATTTTACTTGTCATCCGAGTATCTAAAAATTAACGAATCAGATATTATATTAAGATTTTTCCAGGACACTATTTCCGCTGCAGTCCACATGGAAGAAAAATTAAGCATGGTTCCCATTGAGCTTGGAGTAAAATGGAATCTTCCTGTTGGCACAGAAAATTTCAAGATATATATAGGCGGCGGAGCTGGTTTATACTTTGGTGACAGAGAAAGAATAATCGCCGGCACATTTGGTACCACTACCCTATCAAAGACTCCCGGATTCAGCCTTAACATTTTATCAGGTATGCTTCTTTATGTGGAAAAAAACCTTGCAGCAAATTTCGAAATAAAATTCAGGGATGCGAACTACGAGGTAGAAAATAAGTTTCCAATAAATACTATTATAATAAACGGGGCTGGTTTTGCTTTAGATAATCCCCTCTATTCCAGGATAAGTATAGATGGCGTTCGTGTGTCTCTTGGTTTAAAATATAATTTTTAATTTACTTTAACTATTGATGAAAAAGTCTTTGTCGGCTCTAATAATTTTCTTTGTAATGTTCCTGCTCTTCCCGGCTATGAATATAAAGACGTCTGAAAATCCCGCCAATTCACGCTTTGCAAAAGACCATATTATAGTAAAATTAAAAAAAGAAATTACAGCGGCTGCGCCTTCTTTAACAGGAACGGCGGCTATCGAAAGAATTTCTAATATCTCAAAAGAAATTGGGATCCAAACCAAGGGATTTAAACAATTATTCGCTTTCGGAAAAAATACAAATGCTGCACTTTATTCAAAATATGAATTAAACGAATATTTTATCGTTACAATTGACGATAATAGGGACATAAAAGATATCTGTGAACTATATCAAAGTAACAAAGAAGTTGATTTTTCTGAACCGGATTTTATAGGTGAAGCTGCTGGAAAAAGCTCAATTGAAACAAAGCAGCCGCAAAAGCCAAATGATGAATTTTTTGACAGGCAGTGGGGCCTATATAACGACGGAAGCACAAGAACAACCGCCGGCACGAAAGGGAAATTCGGCGCGGACCTCAATGTATTAAACGCATGGGACATTGAAAAAGGAAGCGAAGATGTTATTGTTGCCATTATGGATTCAGGAGTTAAGCTTGATCATCCTGACCTTAGCGGAAGAATTTGGGTAAATAAGAGTGAAACAAAAAACGGCAGAGATGATGATGGAAATAATTTTGTCGATGACATTAACGGCTGGAATTTCGCATATGATAATTCCGATGTTATAGATGACGGAGGGCATGGAACAAATATTGCAGGAACAATAGGAGCCGGAGTAAATAACTCTATAGGATATTCGGGCATAGACCAGAAATGCCGGTTAATGATATGCAAAAATCTCGACGACCAGAACCTTGGAGAATACTCCTGGTGGTCAGCATCATTATATTATGCAGCTAATAATGGCGCCAGGGTAATCAATATGAGTGAAGGCGGTTACGACTATTCCAAAACACTTAATGCTGCTATTGATTATGCTTACGACGCTGGCTGTCTTATATGCGCAAGCATGATGAATAAAAATAATTCAGACAATTACTACCCTGCCTCCTTAAAAAATGTTATGGCAATCGGCGCAACAGATACTGATGATTCAAGATGCAGACAATTTACCTGGGGCGGAGGAAGTAACTGGGGAAAACACATAGCTGTTGTTGCTCCCGGCAACAGGATATATGGATTAGACTTCAAAGACAATTACAATTATGACGTTTACTGGAGCGGGACATCCCAGGCAACAGCGTATATTACAGGTGTCGCTGCATTACTTTTAGGGCAGGATCCTTCAAGGACTAACAGGCAGCTTAAGGAAATAATCTGTTCTACAGCCAAAGACCAGGTTGGGGATCCAAGAGAAGATGAAAAAGGATGGGACCAATATTATGGCTGGGGGCGTGTTGACCTTTTCGCAGCATTGAATTATGATCTCTCCCCTTCAGAAAAAAGGGAAATTAAGGATAATGATCAGAAGGAAGACATAAGGCATAAAGAGAATAACGATGAAAATAAAAGAGCTAAGTCAGAAGAAAGAAACAGTTCACAGCAAAATGACAGGATCAATGATGATGACAGTAATAAAGCTCATAAAGTAGAACATTAATTACATACAACTTTTTTTCCTCTACACAACTTTATTTTGTATTCAGATTGCTCAATCCTGATTTAATAAAACAAAGCCTTCAAAACAGTACTTTTATAAAATATATCTACTTCTTTGAAGAGCTGGGTTCTACAAATGATTTCGCGGGGACATTAGATGAAGATGATAATGTTCTTGTGCTTACAAATCATCAAACTTCCGGACGAGGAAGGTTCGAAAGAAAATGGGATTCCGAAAAGGGACTCAACCTCACATTCAGTATAAAAAAGAAAATAGACATACCCGCTAAATACATCCAAACAGTAAATTTTTACTTCAGCTATTATCTGATCGACGGTTTAAAAAAATATCTCAGTGAATTATTCAGGAATTTAAAATTTGATATCTATATAAAATGGCCAAATGATATCCTCCTAAATTCAAAAAAAATTTGCGGAATATTAATAGATTCAAACCTTTCAAAGAAAGAATTTATAATTGGTTTTGGTATTAATGTAAACCAGGAAAAATTTGGTAAGGAATACAGTGATAATGCCAGCTCTTTAAAGCGTATTACCGGAATTGAACTGGATATTTCGAAGCTTTTGACATGTTTAATAGAACATTTTGAAAGAAATTTCAACCTTATTGTAAATGGAAATTTTGATATAATTTATAAATTCTGGCGTGGAAGCAACTTTTTAATAGGAAGAGATATTTTATTTAAGACTCCCTCAAATATCAAAAAAATGGCAAAAGTACTTGATTTTAAACAAGATGGAGGGATAGAACTTGAGACAGAATCGGAAAAAATAACATATTACAGCGGTGATATCAAAATTCTGGAAGGATGGCAATAATTCGCCCGTCAGTAGATTCAAATAACTTGATTTTAGTTTATTTTTTAGATATTTTTGTAGTTTGAGTTGGGAATCATAAATGGGTAGGTAGCGAAGCGGCCAAACGCATCAGACTGTAAATCTGACGGCTTATGCCTTCGGAGGTTCGAATCCTTCCCTACCCACATAAATGTTCTTTACCAATTTTTTTGCTTTATTAAAATTGCGGGAGTAACTCAGTTGGTAGAGTCACAGCCTTCCAAGCTGTTGGTCGCGAGTTCGAGTCTCGTCTCCCGCTCTAACAACGAAACTCAAAGAAATGTATTTCGTTTATGTATTAAAAAGTTTAATCACAGACAGATACTATGTCGGACAAGCGAAAGACCCAGAATTAAGACTGGCTTTTCACAATAGTTCAAAAGCAAGATGGTCAAAAAGATTTCAGCCCTGGGAAATTGTTTACAAAGAAAAGTTTGACACCAGGTCAGAGGCAATGCTAAGGGAATCGTTTTTAAAGAAACAGAAGAATATAAAAAGAGAAATTGACATAATATAGTTGGTAGAGTCATCCCGCCTTGCGGGATTGGTCGCGAGTTCGAGTCTCGTCTCCCGCTCTAACAACGAAATAAGTTTAAAAGTAATTTACTACCTGCTGAAAAATTCTTCAGTAAACAATTACAAATGTTCTTTACCAAATATTGCTTTATTAAAATTGCTGATGTAGCTCAGTTGGTAGAGCACTTCCTTGGTAAGGAAGAGGTCACCGGTTCAATCCCGGTCATCAGCTCAAACTGAATTTAATCAGCGTTACAGAACCGGATTCATCAAGTCAATAATAAAAAATTAAGAAAGTAAGGTATATAAGTCATGGCAAAAGACGGCAGATTAATAATAACTCTTGAATGCACCGATTGCAAAAACCGTAACTACAGCACTACCAAAAATAAAACAAAACACTCAGGCAGAGTTGAGTTTAAGAAATTCTGCAGTTTCTGCGGTAAACACACTCTCCATAAAGAAACAAAATAATACGTCAGTGGCTCAATTGGTAGAGCAGCGGTCTCCAAAACCGCAGGTTGGGGGTTCGAGTCCCTCCTGACGTGCATTAACGCTCAGGCAAATTAAAAGGAGATTTAAAAATTGAAAGATAAGATTGTAGGTTTTTTTACTGACATTGTAAAAGAGATGAAAAAGGTTACCTGGCCCAAAAGGCAGGAACTTAGAGAATCAACGCTTGTTGTTATAGTTACATCCCTGATATTTGCAGCGTTTGTATTTGTGATCGATAAGATAATCAGTGAAGGGTTAAAAGTAATATTTTAATGGAAATGACCGAAACAAAACCAGAAATAGTTGAAAGTACATCCGGAAAAAAATGGTATGCTATCCGAACGATAACAGGTCATGAAAAGCGTGTCAAGAATTACCTGGACAGTGAAATCCCGCTCGCGGGACTTGAGTTTAAAATTGCGCAGGTTTTAATACCTGAAGAAAAAGTTTTCGAAGTAAAAGGCGGCAAGAAGAAAGTTAAATATAAAAATTTCTTCCCGGGCTATATATTGGTTGAGACCCTGCTTGACGGCGAAGTAATGAATTTTATTTCCCGCGCGCCATCAGTATTAAAAATGGTTGGCGATAAGAATGAAGCGATCCCTTTAAGAGACAACGAAGTAAAAAGAATTCTCGGCAGGATTAATGATTCTGATGAAAAAGAAAAGATCGATGTCCAGTTTGAAAAAGGCGATATGGTTAAAGTTATAAACGGACCGTTTGTCAGCTTCAGCGGTACAATAAACGAAATAAATCTTGAGAGAATGAAGGTCAAAGTTATGGTTAGTATCTTCGGCCGCAAAACTCCAATTGAATTAGATTTTACACAAATAGAAAAAGAGAAATAATATAACATGGCTAAAAAAGTAACAGGTTTTGTAAAGCTTCAGATACCTGCAGGACAGGCAACAATGGCTCCCCCGGTCGGACCGGCTTTGGGTCAAAGAGGCGTTAACGGTATGGAATTCTGCAAGCAGTTTAATGCAAGAACACAAAAAGACCAGGGTTTAATAATACCTGTAGTGATCACAGTTTATTCAGATAAGTCATTTACATTCATTACAAAAACACCTCCTGCCGCTGTACTATTATTAAAGGCTGCAAAGATCGAAAAAGGCAGCGCACAGTCAAACAGGACAAAGGTCGCTAAAGTGACCAAGAAACAGGTAGAAGAGATCGCTACACTGAAAATGAAAGATCTTAATGCACGCACAGTTGATGCAGCAAGCCGCATAATTGCTGGCACTGCAAGAAGCATGGGCATCACAGTAGAAGGTTAATTTTAATTTTTATCATATAATGAAAACAAGCAAAAGACAAAAAGAGAATTTAAAGAAAATAGATCCTGATAAGAGCTATACAATAAATGAAGCAATAGCTAAGATAAAAGAAACAGCTAATGCAAAGTTTAATGAATCAGTTGATATAGCTATGAGGCTTGGTGTTGACCCAAGGCAGGCTGATCAGCTTGTAAGAGGTACTGTTACTCTCCCCCATGGTACCGGTAAAACTGTTAAAGTACTTGTTATCGCAAAACCTGAAAAACAGGAAGAAGCAAGACAAGCCGGAGCCGATTATGTTGGATTCGAAGATTACTTAAAACAGCTCCAGGGTGGATGGGCAGACTGCGACGTAATTATAGCTGCACCGGATACAATGAGTGAACTCGGTAAACTTGGAAAGATATTAGGACCTAAGGGTTTAATGCCTAATCCAAAAAGCGGAACAGTTACCAATGATATCGCTAAGGCTGTCAATGAAGTTAAGGCGGGCAGGATCGAATTCAGAGTTGATAAAGCAGGGATCGTACACGCTGCTATTGGTAAAGCATCTTTTGAGCCTAAACAGCTTGAGGATAACATCCATACATTCATTAACCAGATATTAAAAATGAAACCCCAGACAGCAAAAGGAATTTACGTTAAAAGCGTAACCCTGACAAGCTCAATGGGCCCGGGATTTTCAATCAGCAAAAATGAGCTGGCAGCTCACTAATAAAGTTTAATAAATAATAAAAACATAGTTAATTGCAGTCATGAATAAGAACGATAAAGAACAAGAAGTTTTAGATATAAAAGAGAAAATAAATAAAGCTTCAAGCCTTTATTTTACAGATTTCTCAGGATTAACAGTAGCTGAAACAAATCTCTTCAGGGATGAACTTTTTGAGGCTAAGGTTGATTATAAAGTTTTAAAAAACACTTTAGTTAAAAAAGCTCTTGAAGGAAACGAAAAGTTTGCCGGTCAGATCGATTCATTGACAGCAAACCTTAAAGGCCCGACCGGAGTTATATTCGCTTATGATGATCCTGTAGCACCTGCTAAGATCATTAAGAAATTTTTTGACAAAGGTGAGAAACCAAAGTTAAAGGTTGCTGTAATTGAAAGCGTTTCTTATGACAGCAAAAGGTTAAACGAGTTAGCGGCTTTACAATCCAAGCCGGAATTAATTTCTTCAATAATCGGTAGCCTTCACGCGCCAATTTCAGGTATAGTACATACCTTAAACGCAGTGATAGGAAACCTCGCTTCTATTATCGAAGAGGTTGCTAAAAAACAACACGCAAATTAAAATTAATATAAACCATAAGGAGAATCAAAATGTCAGTTGAAGAATTAGTAGAACAAATAGGCAATCTTACGCTTACCGATGCAGCGGCTTTAAAGAAAGCGCTTGAAGATAAATTTGGCGTTACCGCAGCTGCCCCCATGATGATGGCCGGCGCAACAGGCGGAGCAGCTCCAACAGCAGCAGCTGAAGAAAAAACTGAGTTCTCAGTTGTTTTAGTTGATGCAGGCGGACAGAAGATAAACGTTATCAAAGCTGTTAAAAACGCAACAGGCCTTGGCTTAACAGAAGCTAAAGCACTTGTTGAAAGCGCACCGAAACCGGTTAAAGAAGGTATTGCTAAAGCTGACGCTGAAAAGCTTAAAGGCGAATTAGAAGCTGCCGGCGCTAAGGTAGAAATAAAGTAAGTAATTACTTAGTTTTAAATTATCTATTTTTAAACTATAGATTTTTAAACAAAAACCTGCAATTTTAAGAACAACCCACACGTTTAAATTTTAGCTGTGCAAGTCGTTGAAGAACGGCTTGCAATGGCTCATTTATATATACTCCACCTCATTAGGAGGAAATAAAAAAACCTATGACAATAGACCTAAAGTCCATAAAACGCGACGGAAAGAGAATTTATCTCTCTAAGTCAGAAAAACAGCTCAATACTCCCGATCTTTTAAATGTACAGGTTGAATCATACAAGGAATTCTTACAGGAAGATGTATTGCCTCATGAAAGAAAAAATATAGGCATACAGGCGGTTTTCCAGAGAAGCTTTCCTATTACTGATTCAAGAGAAACCGCATTACTGGAATTCATTGAATACTACCTCGAAAGACCACAGTATTCTATCCGTGAATGCCAGGAACAGGGACTCACATACGCTGTATCATTAAAAGTTAAATTAAGATTATCAACAAAGCCGAATAAAGACGCTAAAGAATACTCCAATGCTGTAGAGCAGGATGTTTATATGGGTAATATTCCATACATGACCCATTACGGCAGCTTTATTATAAACGGTGCTGAAAGAGTCATCGTATCACAGCTTCACAGGGCTCCCGGTGTTGTTTTCAGCGAATCAACACATCAAAACGGAACAAAGTTATATTCTGCAAGAATTATCCCAATGAAAGGTTCATGGGTAGAGTTTACAACTGACATTAACAACTGCCTGTTTGCTTACATTGACCGCAGAAAAAAATTCCCTGTTACGACTATCTTAAGAGCTCTCGGATATTCCACAAATGATGAGATCCTTGACCTGTTCGGGCTTCTTGAAGTTGTTGACATAAATAAACAGAACTTAAAAGACCATATCGGCAAACAGCTTTCGGATGACCTAATTGATAAGGAAACCGGCGAGTTATTAGCTGAAAGAGCTACTGAGCTTGATGAAGAACTGATCGACAAGATCAAAAAATCATCTATTAAAAATTTAAAATTATTCAAATCAGACAGGCCTTATGAAGAGTCACTGATATCCAATACTCTTAATAAGGATGCCGCTCAGTCAGAATCAGATGCATTAGAGCAAATATCAGAACAGCTTAAACCTAGTGAGTCTGACGATGAAAGCGCAAAGAACCTTGTCGATAAGCTTTTCTTCAATGAAAAGAAATACGATCTTGGCGAAGTCGGCAGGTACAAAATAAATTACAGGCTTGGATTAAATATTGCTTCAAATAAAACAGTTCTTGATAAAGAAGATATAATTTCTATTATCAATTACCTGGTTGATCTTGAAGCAGGCAGAAAAGGTATAGATGATATTGACCATTTAGGAAACAGAAGAGTACGTTCCATCAGCGAACAGCTTTCACAGCAGTTCAATGTTGGTCTGGCAAGAATGTCCAGAACGATACGCGAAAGAATGAGCATTCATGATGAAGAGAATATAACACCTGCGAACCTTGTAAGCGCAAGAACGATCACAACAGCGTTAATATCGTTCTTCGGTACAAGCCAGCTATCACAGTACATGGATCAAACTAATCCGCTTGCTGAAATGACCCACAAGAGAAGGATCAGCGCTCTTGGACCGGGCGGTTTAACAAGAGAAAGAGCCGGATTCGAAGTAAGAGACGTTCACTATACTCATTATGGCCGCCTCTGCCCTATCGAAACTCCTGAAGGCCCGAATATCGGACTTATCTCTTCACTTTGCACACATGCAAAGATCAGTGAATTCGGATTTATTGAAACACCATATATAAAAGTAAAGAACGGAAAGCTTACACATGAAATAGAATATCTTTCAGCTGAAAAGGAAGATGACTTTATCATCGCGCAGGCTAACGTAAATATCGAAGGCAGCAAAATTGTTGACCAGAAGATCAAAGCAAGATATAAAGGTGACTTCCCTATCGTAGCTCCGGAAGAGCTTCATTATATGGACGTTGCTCCAAACCAGATCGTAAGCGCGGCAGCAGCATTAATACCGTTCCTTGAACATGATGATGCTAACAGAGCGCTTATGGGTAGTAATATGCAGCGTCAGGCAGTTCCATTGCTCCGTCCTGAAGCTCCTGTTGTTGGAACCGGCTTTGAATTAACACTGGCCAGGGATTCAAGAACACTCGTTATCGCAGAAGGCGACGGAGTTGTTGAATATGTATCCGCAGATAAGATAGTAGTTAAATATGATATCGATAAAAATTCAGAAAAGGCTTTAGTAAGCTTTGACGATAAGGAAATAGTTGAATACAACCTGATAAAGTTCTTAAGAACTAACCAGGATACATGTATAACACAGAAACCAATAGTAAATGTCGGCGCCAAAGTTAAAAAAGGCGATGTACTTGCTGACGGTTCAGCTACTGATAAAGGTGAGCTTGCTCTCGGAAGAAGTGTACTCGTAGCATTCATGCCCTGGAAGGGATATAACTTTGAAGATGCTATCGTAATAAGCGAAAGAATAGTGTCTGAAGATATATATACCTCTATCCATATCGAAGAATATGAATTACAGGTAAGAGATACTAAACGCGGTGAAGAAGAACTTACACGCGACATTCCAAACGTAAGTGAAGAAGCTACAAAAGAACTCGATGAAGATGGTATCATAAGAATCGGTGCTGAAGTAAAAGAAAACGATATCCTGATAGGTAAAGTCACACCAAAGGGTGAAACCGAACCAACACCTGAAGAAAAGCTTTTAAGAGCTATCTTCGGTGAAAAAGCAGGCGATGTAAAAGATGCGTCATTGAAAGCTCCTCCGGGAATGCGCGGAATTGTTATAAACAAGAAATTATTCACAAGGAAACAGAGAGATACCGATACTAAAAAAGAAGAAAAGAAAAAACTTGATAAACTTGAGCAGGACAGGCATGATTCCATCAACGATCTGACAACCAGGTTCGCTACAAAATTAGGACAGATCTTCGATGGTAAAGAAGCTCATGGTGTAAAAGATATCGACGGAACCACTATAGTGAAAAACGGAACAACAATGAAGAAAGATACATTCCTTCATCTGATTGAAAATCCGAATTTCAGGATTGAAAACATAGACGTTACAAATCCGTGGACATCATCTGCAAAAGCGCATAATATGCTTCAGACTACATACAGGAATTTCAAAACAAAGCTGAATGAAGTCGAAGAAAAGACAAAGAGACAGAAAAATAAAATTATTTTAGGCGACGAGCTGCCAACAGGCGTTGTTAAGATGGCTAAAGTTTACATTGCAAAGAAGAAAAAGCTTTCAGTCGGTGATAAAATGGCAGGAAGACACGGTAATAAAGGTGTGGTTGCGAAAATTGTTCCGCAGTCAGACATGCCGTTCTTACCTGACGGAACACCGGTTGACATAGTACTCAATCCATTAGGCGTACCATCAAGAATGAACCTTGGACAGCTCTATGAAACAGCTTTAGGATGGGCTGCCAAGAAAATGGGCGTTACATTCGCAACGCCGGTATTCGATGGCGCATCATTTGAAGATATCGTTGATATATTAGGACAGGCCGGATTACCCAGCAACTCACGTTCATACCTGTTTGACGGACAGACAGGCGAAAGATTCGATCAACAGGTTACTGTTGGCTACATTTATATGATGAAGCTTTCACATTTATCTGATGATAAGATCCACGCCAGGTCAATCGGACCGTACTCCCTCATTACCCAGCAGCCGCTTGGTGGTAAGGCTCAGTTCGGCGGACAAAGATTCGGAGAGATGGAGGTCTGGGCGCTCGAGGGATACGGAGCTGCTCATACACTTCAGGAAATGCTCACAGTTAAAAGTGATGACGTTGCCGGAAGATCAAAGACATACGAAGCAATTATTAAGGGAGAAAATACTCCGGAACCACAGATACCAGAGTCATTCAACGTTTTAATAAAAGAGCTTCAGGGATTATGTCTTGACATCAGCCTTGAGTAATTTAAAAAGTTTAAACAAAAAACTATATGTTATTTAAAAAAGACGCAAAAAAAGTACGGAAGAACTTCACAAAAATCGGAATAAACCTGGCATCGACAGATTCGATCATCAGGAATTCACACGGGGAAGTTCTTAAACCTGAAACAATTAATTACAGAACATTCAAGCCCGATAAGGATGGTTTGTTCTGTGAAAAGATATTCGGGCCAGTTAAAGACTGGGAATGTCATTGCGGTAAATACAAAGGAATAAGATACAACGGCATCGTTTGCGACAGGTGCGGTGTTGAAGTTAACCAGAAGAGCTTAAGAAGGGAAAGAATGGGGCACATATCATTAAGTGTTCCTGTTGTTCACATCTGGTATTTCCGCTCTACCCCAAGCAAGATAAGTTACCTGCTTGGTGTCACAAACAAAGAACTTGAGAGAATAATATATTATGAAACTTATGTAGTTATTAACCCGGGTACTACCCAGTACCGTAAGGGTGAGCTCATTAGTGAAGATGAATATTTAAACACACTGAACAATCTTCCTGAAGAACAGGAGAATCTTGATGATTATGACGAAGGAAAATTCGTATGTAAGAACGGCGCAGAAGCTGTAAAAGAGCTTCTCAAGAGAGTAGATGTAGTTGAAGACCTTGCAAGATTAAGGATCCAGCTTTACGAGGAAACATCTGTTCAGAAAAAAACTGATATAATTAAAAGGCTCAGAGTATTAAAATCATTCCAGAAGAAACCGGACAGAAGGCAGAACAAGCCTGAATGGATGGTTCTTGATGTTATACCGGTTATTCCACCTGAACTAAGGCCTCTTGTGCCATTAGAAGGCGGAAGATTCGCTACATCAGATCTGAATGATCTTTACAGAAGAGTTATTATACGTAATAACAGGTTAAAAAGATTAATAGATATAAAAGCACCTGAAGTTATCTTAAGAAATGAAAAGAGAATGCTCCAGGAAGCAGTTGACGCTTTATTAGATAACTCAAGAAGAGCAACCGCGGTTAAATCAGAAAACCGTCCTTTGAAATCACTTTCAGATATATTAAAAGGAAAACAGGGACGTTTCAGACAGAACCTTCTCGGTAAACGTGTTGATTACTCCGGCAGAGGTGTTATTGTTGTCGGTCCGGAATTGAAACTGCACCAGTGCGGTATTCCGAAGGACATGGCTCTTGAACTGTTCAAGCCTTTTGTTATCAGAAGACTTATTGACAGGGATCTTGTAAAGACGGTTAAAAGCGCAAAAAAACTTATCGAAAGAAGAACACCTGAAGTATGGGAAGTTCTTGAAAATGTAATAGACGGACATCCGGTAATGCTTAACAGAGCCCCTACCCTTCACAGGTTGAGTATCCAGGCTTTCCAGCCGGTACTTGTTGAAGGAAAAGCTCTCAGAATTCACCCGTTAGTTTGTACTGCGTTCAACGCGGATTTTGACGGTGACCAGATGGCTGTTCACGTTCCATTATCATTCGAAGCTCAGCTTGAAGTGAGAGTATTAATGCTCTCAAGCCATAATCTGCTTTCACCGCAGAACGGTGAACCTATCGCTATTGCAAACCAGGAGATCGTATTAGGCTGTTACTACCTTACCAAATACAGAAAAGGTGATACAGGCGAAGATCGCGTATTCTCAAGTCCGGATGAAGTGATTATAGCATACGATTCAGGTAAATTAGGCTTACACGCAAAAATAAAAGTAAGACGTAACGGCGAGATGCTGGAAACAACAACAGGAAGGGTGATCTTCAATAAGATCGTTCCTGAAGAAGTTGGTTTCATTAATGAGCTTCTTACCAAAAAAGGTATTGTAAAGAATATCAGCAAAGTCTTCAAAAAAGTAGGAAATGTTAAGACTGTTATTTTCCTTGATGCATTAAAGGAAATCGGGTTTAAATTTGCTATGAAAGGCGGACTTTCTGTAAATCTTGATGATATTCAGATCCCTGAAACAAAGAATAAAATAATCGAAGCAGCACAAAAGAAAGTAGATTCAGTTGAGAAATCCAGGTTAAGAGGTTTGATCACTGAAGGCGAAAGATATAATAAAGTTATCGATATATGGACACATGCCACTAACGAAGTAAAGAGCGAGCTGATGAAAACTCTTAAAACATCAAGAGACGGATTCAACTCACTTCATATGATGATCGATTCAGGTGCGAGAGGTTCCCAGGACCAGGTAAGCCAGCTTGCCGGTATGAGAGGACTTATGGCTAAACCGCAGAAAAGTATGACAGGACAGGCAGGAGAAATTATCGAGAATCCGATCATCGCGAACTTTAAAGAAGGCCTATCTATCCTTGAGTACTTTATTTCAACCCACGGAGCAAGAAAAGGTCTTGCAGATACAGCTTTAAAAACTGCAGATGCCGGATACCTGACAAGAAAGCTCGTTGACGTATCACAGGATGTTATCATCTATGATGCTGACTGCGGAACTATCAGAGGGTTGACTGTAGAAGCTTTAAAAGACGGCGAAGATATTAAAGAACCATTATCAGAAAGAATACTCGGACGCGTAGCACTGCATAATGTAGTTGATCCTGTAACAAGGAAGACAATCGTTAAAGCAGGCGAAGAAATAGATGAAGAATTAGCTGCAAAAATTTCCGATACTTCAATTTCAGCTGTTGAGATCAGGTCAGTATTGACTTGTGAATCCAGGAAAGGTATCTGCGCTAAATGTTACGGCAGAAATCTAACAACCGGCAAGATAGTTGATGTTGGTGAAACTGTTGGTGTTGTAGCAGCTCAATCAATCGGTGAGCCGGGTACACAGCTTACATTAAGAACATTCCACATCGGTGGTACCGCAAGCAGAATTGTAACACAGTCAAGAATTCCTACCAAGTTTGCGGGTAAGGTTAAATTTGAAAGCATTAAAGCTACCAAATATCATAACCCATCCTCTACTGAAGGCGAATTCTATGTTACACTCAGCAGAAATGGTATCATTGAAATAATGGATGACAACAACAGGCTTATATCTAAATATGATGTACCATATGGAGCGCATTTAATGGTTAACAACGGTGATATGATAGAAAAGAATCACGTTCTGTATGAATGGGATCCTTACAACTCAGTTATCGTTGCAGAAAATGATGGTATCATTAAATATGTCGATCTTAAAGAAAATGTCAGCTACGTTGAAGCTCCTGATGAAACAACAGGACATATCCAGAAAATGGTTACCGAATCAAAGGATAAGACATTAAGCCCGACCATCCAGATCACAAAAGCTGATGGTGAAGTACTTAGTCACTATATTATTCCTGCACAGGCTCACCTTCTTATAAATGATGGTGATACAGTCTCGGCTGGACAGATACTTGTTAAGATCCCAAGAGACACAGGTAAAACCAGGGATATTACAGGAGGTCTGCCAAGAGTAACAGAGTTATTTGAAGCAAGAAGTCCTAACTCCCCTTCAGTTGTAACTGAGATCGACGGTATAGTTGAGATCGGTTCACTTAAGAGAGGTTCAAGAGAGGTTAAAGTAAAGACTTCAGACGGAGCAGTTGAAAAGAAATATATGATCCCTGTTGGAAGACACATCCTTGTAAGAGACGGCGACTTTGTAAAAGCCGGTGAAGCTCTTTCAAGCGGCGCAGTTGATCCGCATGATATATTGAGGATCAAAGGTGTTGGAGATGTTCAGGCATATTTAGTAAACGAAATACAGGAAGTTTACAGAATGCAGGGTGTAAAGATCAATGATAAGCATATCGAAGTTATCGTAAGACAGATGCTTCAGAAGGTTAGGGTAGTTGATTCAGGCGATACACAATACCTTGAAGGCGATGTTGTACACAAATTCAAATTCTATGAAGAAAATGAAAGCCTCAGGGGCAAGGTTATCGTAACTGATAAAGGCGATTCAGGAAAAGTAAGGCTTTATGATATACTTGATAAGAAACAGGTTAAGGAGATCAATGCTGAGCTTAAGAAGAAGAATAAGGAACTGATAAAGGTAAGAGACGCCAATCCAGCGATTGCTAATCCAATACTGCTTGGTATTACCCAAACATCACTTTCAACCGACAGCTTTATTTCATCAGCTTCATTCCAGGAGACCACAAAGGTTCTTACGGATGCTGCGACCGAAGGTAAAGTTGATTACCTCAACGGATTAAAAGAAAACGTTATAGTTGGACAGTTGATCCCGGCAGGTTCAGGCTTAAAACGCTACAAAGACCTCCTTGTTGTAAAAAAGGAAGCCGAAGCAGAAGAAAAGCCAAAGAAGGTAAGAAAGACCAAGAAAAAAGAATTAGTAGAAGATTAATAAACATACTCCTATAAACAAATTACCCCGATTCGTCGGGGTTTTTTGTATCTAATATTGAGTATTATAATCATAATAGCAAAAGCTCGGGAATATTGAATACCATCAACGAATATTTTAATTACCTCTACAGCCTCGAAAGAAGCGGTATGAAATATGACCTGAGTAATATTACAAAATTGCTTGAGGCACTGGATAATCCACACCATAAGATTAAATTCATTCATATAGCAGGAACAAACGGCAAAGGCGCAACGGCTTCAATGATAGCTTCGATCCTTATGGAACATGGACTTAAAACCGGATTATTTACTTCCCCCCATTTACTAAAATTCAATGAACGTATCCGTATCAACGGCAGAATGATCCCAAATGGATATATTAAACATTTTATGAATGAGAATATTAAGCTCATCAAAAAGGTCAAACCTTCATTTTTTGAGGTAAATACAGCAATGGCCTTTAAATATTTTGCTGATAAAAAAGTTGATATTGCAATCGCGGAAGTCGGTTTAGGAGGGCGGCTTGACTCAACCAATGTAATCATCCCTGAATTGTCGATTATAACGCAGATTGGAATAGACCACGTACAATTTCTTGGCAATACAATTCAGAAAATAGCAAAAGAAAAACTTGGAATTGTTAAAAAAGGTGTTGATGTTGTCGTTAGCGACAATAATGAGAACCTTAGACCTATTTTCAGATTAGAAATAAAAAAAGAAAATTTATATTTGATTGATGAGTATGCTAAAGTCTCTAAAATACGATCAATGAATGACAATACCGTATTCGATTTAGCACTAAAAAACCCTAATATAAAACTTACATTAACCATTCCCCTATTCGGCAATTACCAGGTTAGAAATGCCGCGACTGCTGTCTTTGCATCCATTAAATATATGACTCAGACAGGACTAAAATTTTCCTTTAAAAAAATAATAACCGGAATAAGAAAAGTAAAAAAGAACACGGGTTATCATGGCAGATTTGAAAAGATCACAGATAAAGGATTTAATTACATTTTTGATATTTCACACAATCCCGATGGCATTAAAACAGCTTTAAAGAACCTGCAAAATAAAAAACCTGATTTAATTGTATTCGGTATTATGGCAGATAAGGATTATAAAACCGCCGTTAGAGAAGTTTTAAAGCAATCAGATAATATTATTTTTACCCAGCCTGACTATCAACGGGCACTTGCACCGGAAGAACTGTTAAAGTATTCAGAAAAGCACATAAAAAAAGGACAGAAAGTCCATATAAGTAAAGATCTTAAAGAAGCTGTTAAGTATTTGAAAGATTCCGTGAAGAAGGGACAGACTTTATTATTTATTGGATCATTTTTCTTAATCTCAGACGCTATTAAAGCTTTGAAATTTCAAAGATATTTTAAGTAAAAAACCTTTTGTCACCCTGAGCTGTGCGAAGGGTCTTTCTTCAATTGTAGAAAGATTCTTCACTGCGTTCAGAATGACAAGGTTTTTTACCTAATTCTTTCCATTTTCCTTTTGATAATTCTTCAGCATCTTTTTGAGCTGGTTGTTAAACTTTCGCTCAAAAACAATCATTACGGCAATTTGCTTGGCTGTTAAAATGGATTTAAGGTCACTTACAAAATCCAGTCTCTTTTGATTTATCTCGTTTTCATTATTTACTACCTGCTCAACCAAAGAATCCAGTCCGTTACCGCTTTCAATGCTCTCAGTCATTTGTTTATATGTCTTCGCACGCTTTATGTTCAGTTCCCGCATAGTTTTGCTGAACGTTTTGTACTTATCGCGGAAAGCAGATGCAGTTGATTCATCCAGCTCCATTTTCTTAACCATTTTATCCAGCTTGATCTCTTCAATTTTCTCCCTGAAATCATCATTATTATCCTGTGAATAAATTTCCGGAACAGCAAATAATAAAACTGACCAAAATAAAACAATAAGTATCTTTTTTTCTGTAATTTTTATCCTTTTCATTTAAGTGTTTTTAACATTTACATATTGCTGGTTGAAAGCTGCTCGAGTAAATTTTTCTGTTCATTAACGTCAAGCTTATTCAGGTCACTTTCGACTTCTTCATCAAATCCTGCAGCCTGCCCTGTAACCGAAATGGAAGATTCATCGACTTCAATTGAAGCTAAGTCCTCATTATCATTATTGTCGTTTGTTTCTTTTATAATATTATCATTACTTTTGTCATTGGCAATCTTTTCTTCAACTTTTGTATCCTTATTATATGATTTTGGGGCCCGTTTTGTCTTATTAAGATTGAATTTATCGATATTATTCTGAATAGTTTTAGTATCCTTTTTCTCTTCGATATGTTCTTCCGTCTTCTCTACTTTATTTGTGTTATTATCCCTGATCTCTTTCTTTTCGTAAATTGAGTTATTGTTCACGATCTGCTTTTCAGGAGAAATAACGAACTGATATACTATAAAGATAAGGATGACCGCAGCAACAGGCACAAGAATTTTCCATAGAATAGAAATTGGATTCCTTGCCGTTTTTCTTTCCTTTTCAGCTTCTATTCTTTGATGTATTCTTGGTAATAAATTATTCCAGTACTGCCGGGGAGGTTCTTCAAATTTTACATTACCTGCAAAATCGAATGTACCTTTTATTTCCTTATAAAAATTATTTATTTCTTCGGAATCTCTTATTGCATTTTCAACAATATGTTTTTCATTTTCATTAAGATGACCGGTAATATAATCCGGTATAAGATATTTTATTTCTTCTATGTTCAATTTGTTGTTCATTGCAGTTTGATCTAGTGTTCCATTCTTTCTTTAACATACTCCCCTATTTTTTTAACTGCGTGGAAGTAGTTAGCTTTTATTCCGCCCACAGACTTTTCCATAATTTTCGATATCTCTTCATAAGGCAGTTCTTCATAATATCTCAGGTTAAAAACTGCTCTCTGCTGCGGCGGAAGTGTTTCAATAGCTTTTTCAAGTATCAATCTTCTTCTTTCCTCATCCATCCTGTCATCAGTGCCTTTATCTTTGGATTCAATCTGTTCAGTAATTTGCTCAACACTTACGGTATTTTTAACCTTTACCTTCCGGATATGGTTAATTGAATAATTAGTCGCTATCCTATATAGCCAGGTAAATAAGTTCGAATCCTCCCTGAAATCATTTAAAGCCGTGTAAATCTTAATAAAAACTTCCTGCGTAATATCATCGGCATCATCATGGCTGTTTACCATTTTCCGGATAACCCAGTAAACCTGTTGCTGGTATTTCCTAACAATTTCATTATATCCCCTGATATCTCCGTTTTTGAATTCACGGATTAAATCGGAATCCGTTTTATTCACAGAATTATCCGCCATAATGCGAGCTTAATTTTCTCTATGCTAAATTCGATAAAAAATATGCTAATTTATCCTCATTTACTGCATTTTTTCCGTACAGCTCGCTTAAATCCCTTACTTTCACTATGTTTGACAATTAAATATGAAAATAGTTTAATTAGATTTCTTTTGCAGTATTGGCAAATAAGTCATTAAAAATTTGCAAATTATAGCATTTCATTAACTATAAAAAAATACTAAAATTGAAACTATAGATACCAACAGGTGTTTTTATGAATAGATTCATGAATTTTAAGACCTTAAAAATAGCCCAATTTTTAAAAATACCAAAATTTATTATAATTTTGATGTTTTTAATTTTGATTGGGACGATAATAGTCAAATTTTCAAGTTATGGCGGTTTTGTATTAGAGCAAAAATCTCAAAACCCAGAATCTATAATACCACCAGTCGAAACCGAAAAAACTACTACAAACCCGGCAGATTATATAAATAAAGTGAGTTATGCGCCAATGATCCGGTTTAATAATATTATTTACAACTGGCAGGATATCTTTGACATATTCGTATCTAATCCTGAAAGCCGGAACAGAATAACATCACCTAACCTTGAAAAGCTTTCACTGGATGTTAAGGACCCGCAGAGAAAATTCTACCCGGGATCATCTGACCAGATACTTGCAGATTACGGCGACGTCATAAAACAGGAATGCAGCTATTATAAGCTTGACTGGAGGCTTGTGCTGGGAATAATCAAGCAGGAATCCGCCTTCACCTCAGATGCTGTCTCGCATGCAGGAGCTTATGGATTTATGCAGATAATGCCAAAGACCGGTTCTATGCTGGAATCCACTTTAAATATTGAAGATCATACTTCTCCCAAAAACAACCTTATCGCAGGTATATACTACTATGCTAATCTTGTTGGAAGATATGATGGTGCAGGCGATCCGAATAAATATAAATTTGCACTTGCAGCCTATAATGCCGGATCTGGCCACGTTGAAGATGCAATGACGCTGGCTTATTATAATAATGAAAATTACCTGGACTGGGAGATCGTAAAAGAATATATGAAAAAGCTGGCTCCGGGAAATGATTCCCTGCATCAGCTGGTATGGAAATCACATCCTCCAAATGGAGTTTTTGCAAACTGGAAAGAGCCGTACAACTACGTTGACAATATTATTTACTATTGGGGTGAGTACAAAAGGATCTACCCGCTGCCTGAAGACAACCTGAAGAAGCAGAAGACCAAGAAGAAGAAAAATAAATGAAGAATGTAATTTTTACCTCACCCCCAAACTCTCTACTGAAAGAAGAGGGCAAACATTTCTTCTCATTGCTCAGAATGACAATGTTTCTTTTCCTGTTTTGTAATTGTTACAGTGTTTCATATTCTCAGGACACCATTCAGTTTAAGAACCTCGACGTTCTTACATCAGCTGAAGATAACGGGCATAAACATAAAATAAAATCTGACCCTGATAACTGGGATGTTCATCTTTTCCGCACGATCAATAATAACCGCAGCAGTTTTAAAGATGCAGTAATACCGGTATTTGATAAATCCGTATTGCCAATGATGGTATTAATGCCTGTTACCACCTATTTATACGGCAGGACCTATGATAAAACTTACGATGAAAATACCGGATATCTTACAGGCGGAGCGGAAGTTACAAATTTTATATTTACATTTGCAGTTAAGACGATCGTTAAACGCGACAGGCCATATAAATCCCTGGCTAATGTTCACAAAGGTGAAAATTACACTAAAGATTCATATTCTTTTCCGTCAGCACATACCAGCTCTTCGTTTTCAATTGCAACTATGTTTGCATTACGCTATCCAAAATACCCTCAGGTGTACGCTCCGATGTTTGCGTGGGCTCTGATAGTCGGTTATGGCAGGCCATATTTGGGAATGCATTATCCAAGTGACGTCTTAGGCGGCGCTATAGTTGGCGCAGGCTCTTCAATTTTGATCTACTCTCTCAGGAGCAGTTTATTCAAACTTAAGAACAATGTACTGAATGAAAACAAATCAGATGAAGGCTCAATCCAGGGCGGGACTATCGCAATATTTGCAGGAAGTTTTTTAGTCGGTTCGATCTTTAATCAGATCTTTTTTAAGGATGATAAGATTCAATTTAATGTAATTCCCCACTCAAACGGAATGGGTTTTAATTTGAATTGGAAGCTGTAGGGAACGCATTAAAATTACGTTCCCTACTTAAATTATTTAATCGCCTGTCTTTGCATCCAGCTTGCCATTTACACCTTTATAATCAGTCAATTCCGCTACCAATGCTCCGATAACTATCTTCATTTTAACTTTAACAGGAATTTTCCTGTCATCATCGCTTAAATACACATAGATATCCGACGTCTTAGATGTAAAACCTTCCGCAAGCATTGGCTGTACTATAATTGTCTTAAAAGTACCCGCGCCCACACTTGTTTCTTCTCTTCCTTCAACCCTGATCTTCAATGGAGCGAACGTATCCTTGTAAAAATAATCAACCGAAATTATATCTCCGTTGTTTTTACCCTTCCAATCAACAGTTCTTGCAAAATAGAAAGCTGAGATCAGGTCCTGGACATACTGCATACTGGTTGTGTAATTTTTATCTTCTTTATACTCTACTTTAGTATAGACTTTCGAGCTTTCCTGGATAAAAGTTGCTTCAAAATTGTGTTTGTAATCACTTTCATTTATATGCTGTTCGAATCTCCACGGGAATATCCCCTGTTCATCAACAAATGTTTTGTAGTTATCTCTTACTTTATAAACCGCATCCATTGCCGGACGTGAATTCACATCAAGGCTGACTTCATATGTCGGCCTGCCATTATACATAAACGGTGACGGTGCAATAGTAAGAAATGCTTCAGCTGCAGTTATAAATCCATAGCTGACCTCAAAAGAAAGCCTTTCACCATATGTAAACGCAATATTGGGCTGTGTCCTGAATTGAGTTATTACTGTTGTTGAATCCGCAAATATACTTTGAGATATGCCCAAAGCTATTATTACAGTAAAAACATAAATATATTTTTTTAACATGTTTCCTTTTAGATTTTTAAAGTGATTTCTCATCATTTTCAAATTTATCGGTATTATTTTATTTATTTTTGAAAAAATTTTTTACGAAATTGAACACATCTTCAGGCATAATATCATCCATAACATCATCGGAATCATCATTTCTTTCGGGAACAAATACTTTCTTTTTATCAGTATATGGCCCCCATCTGACCTGGCTTTGCTCTTTCACCGGTGAATATAAACCAACCACAAAAGTGCCAACTGCCGCAGCTAAATGTATCGGTCCGCTTGAATTACCGATAAATAAACGGGATAATTTTAACAATGCTGCCAATTGCTTCAAATTCAAATCAAAAACAGCAAATATCCTGTTATTTGGGATAACTCTTTCAGTTATTGATTTAACTTGAACTATATCACTATTAGTTCCTGTCAAAATTACCTTAAAATCGAGTTCTTTATCGTTTAAGATCCTGTTTAACAGGTCTATAAAATTCCTGTCACTCCAAACTTTAGCCGATCCTAAAGATGGGATATGAATTACAATGAAACTCTCACCTGTTATACCTTCAGAACTCAATTTTGTTCTTACTTCATCTATTTCCTTTTCAGAAACTTTAATTACAGGCTTTATATCATTTAATTTAAGACAGTTGATCTCATTCAGTAAATCCAGATTATATTCTAGTTCATGTTTAACTGAATCCCTTCTATGCTGGTGATGTTTTAAATTAAATAAAAATGAGTACCACCTGTAGGCTGTTCCAAGTCTCTGCTTAATTCCTGCAAGATAAATGCCCATTGCTATCGGAAATTGCGGATGAACAACGATAGCCAAATCATATTTTCCACCTTTTGCAATGTCTTTTACTGCTTTTATACTATCCTTTTCTATGGTATATACTTTATTTATATTTGGATAATCTAAAACAAGTTCAGCTGTCCTTTTACCGGCAAGAAAGTCAATTTTGGCATCAGGGTAGTTATATCTTAAAACATCCACCATTGGTAAGGTTAAAATTACATCTCCTATTCCATCTGTTCTGATGAGAAGAATTTTTTTAAAATCAGGCTTATTTTGAGAAATTGGTTGTCCGATAATTTTAATATTATTAAGTAAATATATCATTTTACGTTCATATTATCAATTTATAAAATGCTAAAAACACAACTAAAACTATTATTATTTGCTTTCTTCACACTTCTTTTATTTCAGAATTTTATGTGTGTAACATCCGATTCCAAAGAAAAACTTAATAATGACCAGAATAAAGAAAGTACTAAGGTAAGCTCACCTGTAAAAGATTCAATTCAAAATAAACCTAACACTCAAAAAATGGACTCTACTTCCAATAAATTTCCTAACCTGGAAAAAGACGCTTTTAAGCTTCATTATGACGCAATTGTAATCGATACGCATAACGATATACTAATGCCTGTATTCCTGGAAGGAGCTGACCTGACCCAGGAAAACGCCGGAACACAGTCAGACATGGTAAAATGGAAAAAAGGCGGACTGGATGTACAGGTTTTTTCTATTTATGTCCCGGAAAGGTATAAATCAAATCACTTTAAATATGTAATGAAGCTAATAGATAAGCTTGAGCAGACCGCGGCTGATTACCCGGATAAATTTTTCCTGACAAGCGATTACAATGAGCTGACCAATGCATTAGGCCAGGGTAAATTTTGCGGTTTAATGGGTGCAGAAGGCGGAAATATGATAGAAGGCTCTATGGAAAATCTTGAGACGCTATACAGCCGTGGGGTTAGATATTTGGGATTAACATGGAATACAAGCAACGCGATAGGTGTTTCAGCGCAGGATGAAACTGAACGGGGGAAAAAAGGAGGATTAACTGAGTTTGGCGTCAGGGTGGTACAAAGAATGGATGAACTTGGAATGTTAATCGATGTTTCACATTTGGGTGAAACAGCTTTCTGGGATGTTATAAATACAAGCAAGAATCCGATAATTGCATCTCATTCCTGTGTTTATTCTTTATCTCCTCATTACAGGAATTTAACCGACGACCAGATAAAAGCTATTGCGAAATCCGGCGGATACATTGGAGTTAACTTCTACTGCAAATTTCTCGATCCAACTGCGTCGACTAACCAGGTTCAGTCAATCCATTCAAAGTATAAACATGACTTGAAATCTATTGAAGAACAGGATGGCGACGATATGGTTAAGTTCAACGAGGACAGGTATGAATACCTGGCTGATAATAAAATGCGCGGCGGGACTTCCATCGATAAACTGATCGAGCATATAGATTATATTGTAAAGCTTGTAGGAGTTGATTATGTGGGGCTTGGTTCGGATTTTGACGGAGGAGTTTATACTCCAAACGAACTTTATGATGCAACATGTTACCCCATAATTACAAAAAAACTCGTTGAAAAAGGATACAGTGAACAGGATATACGTAAAATCCTTGGATTAAATTTTTTAAGAGTATTTAAACAAGTCTGCGGAAAGTGATCTGAATATTTGAAGATTCCCCAAACCAAAATAGATGAAATTGCTTCATCACTTGATATTGTTGACATAATATCCCAGTATACCCAGCTTCGCAAAGCCGGCAGAAGCTTCATGGGCAGGTGTCCTTTCCATGAAGAACGTACCCCATCATTCAGTGTGTCCCAGGAAAAAGGAGTATACCATTGCTTTGGATGCGGTAAAAGCGGCAACATGTTTACCTTTGTAATGGAAATCGATAATGTTTCGTTTACCGATGCTGCCAAAATACTTGCTGATAAAGCTAACATTACCCTTGAATTCGATAATGAACAATACGATGGGGACAGGAATCAAATCGAAGCTCTATATGACCTGAATAAAAAAGCCGCAAAGTATTTCTATGATAACCTGATGGGCAGAGATGGCGAATATGCAAGGGAATATCTACGCCAGCGCGGGATCAAGGATGACATCATCACTAAATTCGGGCTGGGTTATTCCTTACGTGAAAGAGACGCGATCTATAAAAAGTTCATAAATGAATATTCCAGGGAAGATATTACCGGGTCAGGCTTAATATTAAACCTTTCATCGAATGAAACAGTGGACCGGTTCAGAGGAAGGCTCATGTTTCCCATTATTACTGAATCTTCTCGTGTTGTTGGTTTTGGCGCCAGGAAATTATTTGAAGAAAGCTACGATGACGCGAAGTATGTCAATTCACCGGAGACGAAGATTTACAATAAAAGTAAGATCCTTTACGGGCTTAATACAGCCAAAAATAAAATAAAAGAAGCAGGGTACGCCTTACTCGTCGAAGGTTACATGGATCTTATCGCATTATTTCAGAATGGATTTGAAAATGTAGTAGCATCAAGCGGCACCTCGCTTACAAACCTGCAGGTTAAGATACTTTCAAGATATACTAATGAGATCGTCATTGTTTACGATGCCGACCTTGCAGGGCAAAACGCCTCACGCCGTGCAATTGAAATAATTATAGAAAGCAATATGACTCCAAGCCTTGTAGTTCTGCCTAAGGGCGAGGATCCGGACTCATACATAAAAAATAACGGGCCAGAAAAATTTGAAGAAGCGCTTCAGAAAAGGCAATCCGCTATTAATTATATCGGGCAAAGATACCTTGATGAAGGTAAGCTATCAAATCCCGACGGAAAAACCGAATTTGTACGTGAGATCATCGGGCTAATAGCAAAAATGCGTGATGAAGTCAAACGTGATTTTTACATAAAGGATATTGCTGAAAGATTTTCAATTTACGAAAGCACTATAAGAACGGAATTAAACAAACAGATCAAATCCAATAAGAAAAACGTACCGAGAGAAATTAACAATGTTTCATCTTCGGAAACGATTCCAATTGATAAAACTCCTAAAGTTTCAATAAATGAGCTGCTGCTAATAAGGTACATTGTCGATTCGGATGCAGCGACAAAAGAATTCTTATTAAATAACCTCGAGATAGATTACGTAACGAATCCGCTTGTTCGCAAAATAGTGAATTACATATTTACTAATATAAATAACTCTGAAAAAATATCACTTGTAAATCTTTTTAATGAATTCCCGGATGAAAAGCTGAAAGATATATTGGGAAAAGCCCTGCTGGATGAAAATTATGTGATGCAGGACAGAAAAGATAAGAATTATTTATCCGAAGCAAAATTTATTATTAACCGTTTCAGGCTTAACGATATTAAGCAGCAGATTTCAGACATTGAGTTAAAAATGAAATCTTCAAATCATGCGTCACCTGAAATGTCCGGTTTCCAGGCCTCATTGCAAAAATTGGTCACAGAAAAGGTCGCCCTTGAAAAAAGTATGAGAGGATAAACATCTTACTCTAAGTTTCAAAGGGGTGAATAATTTACCTATTTAATTAATACCATCTTCTTACTTTCTACAAAGTCACCAGCTTCCATCATGTAAAAATATATACCACTTGAATATTGTGATGCATCAAACTGAATCTCGTAGTTACCAGAGGTTTTATATTCATTAACCAGCGTTTCAACTTCCCTGCCTAATATATCAAATATTTTAATTGTTACATTTGAACTTTTTGGCAATTCAAATTTTATAATTGATGTTGGATTGAACGGATTCGGATAATTTTGGTGCAAATTATAGTGTTGAGGAATTTCAGAATTCGTTAATTGAATTCCTATAGGGATTCCTCCACTTGTAGTTTTTACAATTTGACCTAAACCACCTACCGAATAACCCGTTTCAAAAGAAGTGAAATAGATGGAATTGAAAGATCCAAAAAATTGACTCGTCCATGTATTTCCTCCATTTGTAGTTCTTAAAATATTATCTGTAGCCAAAAATCCTGTGTTCTGATCTATAAAAAAAATTCCGCTTCCTGGTCCCAGATTTGTGCTGTTAGCGACTGACCAATTTAAGCCCCCATTAGTGGTTCGATATACATTAAATACCGCAAAAGTGCCTCCCATAGCATAAACAATATTAGAATTCACTATAGAAAAAGATTCTACACTTGTTGTAATTCCTGAATTTTGAAAAAACCAATTGAGGCCTGAATTTGTAGTTTTATAAATTCCATTTCCTCCGCATGCATAACCAATGCTAGGATTATCTTTGGCAAACTTTATTTTTCCAAGATCTCCTCCATTATTAAAAACTTGAGTCCAATTGGATCCTGTATTAGTAGTTTTATATATTTTTCCGAAATGACTGCATGCATACCCGTTATTTACATCTGTAAAAAAAACTGAACTAATGGCATTTGTATCCATTTGAGGATTATTCTGCCAAGTTAATCCGGCATTTGTAGTTTTTAACAAAACTAATGGCGAGAAATAATAAGAAGTACAAAATCCTGTATTACTGTTTATAAAATAGGCACTATGAAAATTGTAACTTGTGTCATAACTCACAGATATCCAATTATTACCGCCATTTGTAGTTTTTGCAATTTTTCCCTTATCTCCAACTGCAAAACCGTGCAATGAATCCGGAAAACAAACATCCCATAAATTAGCATAAAAATTATTATTAATAGTATAAGAACCACCTGAATAATTTAATATCAAACCACCTGAGCCAAATAAATTACCTTTAACAGCTAAATCTGGACTTGCAGCAGAATAGAAATTAAATTCAGGATCATGGCTTATACTAAGATCAGCCCAAATATCTCCACCAACTCCGGTTGCTGTAAATGCCCCATGATCTCCAACCGCAATTCCATAATTTCCTTCAGCAATTATACACCTTAAATCACTTCCTACAGACGAGGATTGAGAAAACCAGGTCAGACCACCATTCGTTGTTTTTTGTATTCTTCCAAATTCACCACAAATGTAAAAAGTGTTTATATCAACAGAACAAATATCATTAAGATCATATGGACTTGCCGAACCTTGGCTGAACCATGTTACTCCACCATTTGTTGTCTTATTGATAAAACCATCAGCTCCAACAGTAAATCCAATACTCTCATTAAAAAACCTCATCCGGTAAATATTTCCGGTAGGCTGTGAAATCTGGTTCCAGTTATTTCCGCCATTAGTAGTTTTATATAGATAATAAGAGCTCAAACTTAATAAGGCATATCCTGTATTTTCATTTATAAAACTAATTTGATATCCATTTAAAGCAGGGTTTATTGTTTGGATGCTCCAATTAATTCCGCCGTTTGTTGATTTTAAAATTTTTCCATGTCCGCTCATTGAGTATATTATATTTTCATTTACGACACATGCAACTCCTGTTAAACTATCTGGATGAGGTAAAGAAAACCAGTTTATTCCACCATCCGTTGTTTTTGAAATGGATTCGTATCCCATTGCAAATCCGATATTATTGTTAACAAATTTAGAATAATATATATAGTTTCCAGAAGACAAGGGATTCTGCCAAAACCACCCGGATTGCGAAAAAATATTTACCCATGAGAGGATTAGAATAATAATTAGAATCTGTTTTGAAAGAAATTTCATAGGGTATGATTTATTAAATTCGATTTAAGTTATTTTTATGCGGAAACAGGGAAGAAGATTATCTAAAAACCTTCTTCCCTGTTAAATTCAATTCTTACTTCTCTGTATCACTCCATTTACCTGCGATCTTCATAAATGTGCTTATGATATCGATTGGCAAAGGGAAAATAATAGTTGAGTTCTTATCCGAAGCGATTTCCGTCAATGTCTGTAAGTATCTTAGCTGTAATGATACAGGCTGCTTATTGATAACTTCAGCAGCATCTGCCAGCTTTTGCGATGCCTGGAATTCACCTTCAGCGTGGATGATCTTGGCTCTTCTTTCTCTTTCTGCTTCAGCCTGCCTTGCAATAGCTCTCTGCATTTCTATCGGCAGATCTATCTGCTTGACCTCAACATTTGTTACTTTGATACCCCATGGCTCTGTCTGGTCATCGATGATCTTCTGCAGCTTATGATTGATCTCATCTCTCTGCGAAAGCGCTTCATCAAGTTCTGATTGTCCAAGTACGCTTCTCAGTGTTGTCTGTGATATCTGTGATGTAGCAAAAAGGTAATCCTGCACTTCAATTACAGCTTTTTCCGGCATCAGCACACGGAAATAGACTACTGCGTTAACCTTAATTGAAATATTATCTTTTGTTACCACATCCTGTGTGGGTACATCCATAACAAGGGTTCTGAGGCTGACTTTAACCATCCTGTCAATCATCGGAAAAAGTAAAATCAAACCCGGTCCTTTTGTCGCAACATATCTTCCTAAACGGAAAATAACTCCTCTTTCATATTCTCTCAGCACTTTTATCATGCTGAATAACAGAATGAGAAAGAAAATTACAGCAAATAAAAGCAATGTAATGATAACTACTTCCATGTTTTCTCCTTTATATTATTATTGTTTTCTCCCTAAACTTTTTCTTTTTCAAACCTGACAGGTTCCAAAACCTGTCAGGTTTATATGACAAAATGTGTTATACTTTTTGAACGGTCACGGTCAGATCCTTAACTTCAACAACTTTTACATGAGAACCTTTCTCGATCCTGTCATTCACTCCTATATTTGCAATTGCGTTCCATATTTCTCCGCGAAGTTTTATCGCGCCAACATTCCCTGATGTAATCTCATCTATGACTTCACCAAGTTCCCCTATCATTGTTTGAATTCCTGTAACAACTTTCCTTCCACGGGCTTTAATTACCAGGTATGCAAGCAAAGTAAATAATCCTGCTATAACCACGGTTGTTGTAATTATTACCGTTTTGGATATCCCAATGTATTCCATTCCTGAACCGGTGTTAAACAACATAAATGAACCAAGTAACAGGCATATAACGCCGCCTACTGTAAGCATTCCATGACTTACAATTTTGATTTCCGCAATGAACAGAATTATTGCCAGAAGGATCAAAGCCGCGCCGGCATAGTTTATTGACATAGTATGCAATCCATATAACCCGAGAAGAATACATATCGCGCCAACTACGCCCGGCAGTATTGCGCCCGGGTGGTAAAACTCAAGTATAATACCCCAGAATCCAAGAAGCATTAAAATATAAGATACATTAGGATCGCTTACGATCGAAAGGAACATTTCAAACCAGGACATTTCATAATATACAATTTTAGCATCTTTAGTGTTCAGTATTCTTTTGCCTTTTGCAGTTTCTACTTCCCTGCCATTTACCTTTTGCAGCAGATCATTGACATCGTTTGCGATCATATCAACAACTTTAAGATTGACTGCCTCTGTCTCAGAAATCGATACACTTTTTCTCACAGCGTCTTCAGTCCATTGCATATTCCGGTTTCTTTTTTCACTGATAGACCTGATAAATGCAGCGGCGTCGTTAGTTGTTTTCTCGCTCATAATGGAATCCATTGAGCCATTTGTACTTACCGGATGAGATGCTCCAATATTAGTACCCGGTGACATTACTGCGATGTTTGAAGCGATAGTGACAAATACTCCGGCAGAAGCAGCCTGTGAGCCGCTTGGTGATACAAAGACTATTACCGGAATTTCTGATGTCAGCAGATCACTGACAATATATCGTGTGGATTTTAAAAGGCCGCCCGGGGTGTTTAATTCAATAATGAGGCATTCGGCATTTTTACTCTGGGCTTCCTTAAGGCTTTTATGGATGAAATCAGCGGTAGAAGGATTTATAGAGCCGTCAACTTTAATATCGTAAACAATAGGTGAATTTTGAGAAAAAGATATATTAATAACAGTCAGAAGAAACAGAACTATAATAAAAAATGGAGACTTAACTCTTATTTTTGAAAATGTTTTCATTGTAAATGTGGATTTAGAATACTACAAAATAGCTAATTTTTTTAACAATATCGCCATAAAATCTTGTTGACTAAATTGCAGCATAATTAGTCGTTTTTCTATAGTATTGAATTTTATGCATAAAATCCCTATATTTGTACATAATAAATATCACATCAATTTTACTCCTATAAAGTAAACCAAAAATATTTAGCTGCCTCAAAAATTTCAAACAAACTTTCCAATTCAATTAACCTAACAAACCTCAGATTTAATTTAATTTTAACATGACAACAGAAAACAAAGAAGAAGCAAAATCCATGGATATTGCTGAACTTAAGAAGAAAAAAATCGCCGACCTTTACGAAATAGCAAAACATTTAAATATACAGGGTTACAGTGACTTAAGAAAACAGGACCTGATATACAAGATCCTGGAATCAGGAACACAAAAAGACGGCGTTGCTATCGGTAAGGGCGTCCTTGATGTTCTTCCGGATGGTTATGGTTTTCTGAGGTCAGTTGATTACAACTACTTATCGTCACCGGATGACGTTTATGTATCACCATCGCAGATAAAGAAGTTTGCGCTAAGAACAGGTGATACTGTCAGCGGACAGGTAAGGCCGCCAAAAGAAGGCGAAAGATTCTTTGCTTTGCTGAGAGTCGAGCAGGTTAACGGAGGAAGTCCAGATGGAATCAGAGAAAGAACATTATTCGATAACCTAACTCCCCTTTACGCCAATGAGAGATTAAACCTCGAAAGCGCACCCGGAGACTATGCGACAAGAATAATGAATCTCTTTACTCCTATAGGAAAAGGCAACAGAGGTATGATCGTATCCCCGCCAAAAGCAGGTAAAACGATCTTACTGCAGCAGATAGCTAATGCGATCTCAAGGAACCAGCCTGAGGTTGAGTTAATAGTTTTACTTATAGATGAACGTCCTGAAGAAGTTACAGATATGGAACGTTCAGTAAAAGCAGAAGTGATAAGCTCTACATTCGATGAGCCGCCTGAAAGACACGTTCAGGTTTCGGATATAGTGCTTGAAAAAGCCAAGAGATTAACAGAAGCAAAGAAAGACGTAGTTATACTCCTTGACAGTATCACCCGTCTTGCAAGAGCTCATAACACAGTTGTTCCCCATAGCGGTAAAATTCTTTCAGGCGGTGTAGATGCGAACGCTTTACACAGGCCAAAGAGATTCTTCGGAGCTGCAAGAAATATTGAAGAAGGCGGAAGCTTAACCATCATCGCAACAGCGCTTGTAGAAACAGGCAGCAGGATGGACGAAGTTATCTTTGAAGAATTCAAAGGAACCGGTAATATGGAAATAGTTCTCGACAGGAAATTAGCCGACAGGAGAGTTTTCCCGGCAATAGACCTGAACAGGTCAGGAACAAGAAAAGAAGAGCTCCTTTTAAGCGAAGAAGAATTAAGCAAGATCTGGCTGCTGAGAAAAATATTAAGTGATTTCTCTTCAGTAGAAGCTATGGAATTCCTCCTTGGCAAAATGAGAGGCACAAAAACTAACAAAGAATTTTTAAAGACAATGAACTCATAAAGGTTAAAATGGCTATTTAATCAGGGTCCGCAGTACAAATACATGATTTAATGAAGAAAGAAATTATCATCAACTCAACTTCAGATGAGAACAGAATTGCAATAACTGAAGACGGTAAATTAGCAGAATTATTTTTAGAAAACGCATCATATGAAAGAGTAATTGGCGACATATATTTAGGCAGGGTCGCAAAAGTTATACCGGGAATTAAAGCAGCATTTATAGACCTGGGTTTCAAACAGGACGCATTCCTGCATTTTTCAGACGTAAGCGAACAATCCGACGAATTTAAATCCCTTCTTGGCGATGATTCCGATGTGGATGACGACGACGATGATGACGAAGAAGAGGAAAAAAAGGAAGATAAAAAAGAAGGAAAAAAACCTCCTTTTAACCCAAGGCGCAGACGCGAACCTCCAAAACTCGAAAGAGACCAGAATATAGTTGTCCAGATCACCAAGGAACCTATCAGCAATAAAGGCGTTAGGGTAACCTCAAAAGTTGCCATACCCGGAAGATACCTTGTATTCCTGCCATTCGAAGGAAAAGTCAACGCTTCAAAGCAAATTCAGAATCCACGCGAAAAAAGAAGGCTTAAAAATATTGTTAAAGCCTTTAAACATGAAAAAGGATATGAATTCGGCGCAATTATAAGAACAGTCGCTGAGAACCAGGAAGACAACGCTATAATAGAGGATCTTAATAACCTTCTGAACATTTGGAAGGATATCGAAAAGAATTTAAAAGATTCAAAACCTCCTACCCTTCTTTATAAAGATCTATCCATGACATCAAGTGTTATCAGGGATCTGCTGCGTGATGATGTCGTTAAGGTGATAACTGATTCCAAAAAACTTTATAAAGAAATTGTATCATATCTTAAAATTTCCTCTCCTGCATTTGTTGAAAAGGTTGAATTCTATAAAGCCACAAAACCTATCTTTGATCTGTATGGCGTTGAGAATGAGATCCAGCAGACGCTTAACAAACGTATCACCCTCAAGAACGGCGGTTACATCTTTATTGAACAGACAGAAGCTATGTTTGTTGTTGATGTTAACAGCGGGAAATACGCAAAAAGCAAAGACCAGGAAACAAACTCACTTAAAACAAATCTTGAAGCTGCCCGTGAGATCGTAAGACAGATCCGTTTGAGGGATCTTGGCGGGATTATCGTTATTGATTTTATTGATGTGTACGACGACAGGAATAAGAAAAAGGTTTACGATGAAATGAAAAAGGAGTTCAAGAAAGACCGCGCAAAAGTTACTGTACTGCCTATGTCAGAGTTTGGAATTGTCCAAATAACGCGCCAGAGAATAAGACAAAGCATTACGCGTTCTATCTCTGAGACTTGCCCGTTATGCGGCGGAACCGGAATTGTTGAAACTTCAGATAACATTATCACAAGGATCGAACGCTGGATAAAAAGATATAAGTCTCAATCATCTAAATTATCCGCCGGCAGGCTTGTTCTTCATGTTAATCCGCAGGTATATAACAGTCTTAAGGAAGGAACGATCAGTAATATTACCAAGATATCCTTTAAATATCTTTTGAGATTGAAGCTGGTAGAAGATTCAACGCTTGCGCTGCAGGATTTCAGGTTCTACAATTCCAAAGATAACGAAGATATTACTACGAAATATTCCTGATAATTGAGAACCGAAACCGACATACTGGTTATTGGCAGCGGCATTGCGGGACTATCTTTCGCGCTAAAAGCCTCCAGGTATGCCAGGGTTCTTATAATCACGAAGAAGCAAAAGGCTGACTCCAATACAAATTATGCACAGGGTGGTATTGCTTCAGTAACATCTGAAACGGATAATTTTGAGCTGCATATTAAAGATACCCTTGAGTGCGGTGCAGGACTTTGCCACATTGACGCGGTTAAACAGATAGTAGAAAACGGCCCCAAGCTTATTGATGAACTCATCAGGCTTGGAGTTAATTTTTCCAAAAGCCACGGACAACTTGAGCTTGGTATGGAAGGCGGTCATTCCGCTGAAAGAATTGTACATGCGAAAGACCTTACCGGCAGAGAAATTGAAAGAGCCCTTCTTCACCAGGTCAGCATAAATAAGAATATTACCCTCGTTGAACATCACTTCGCAATAGATTTAATAACCGAACATAATTTCATCAAAAAGAACAGGACTTCAAAATCTTCAGCGTGCTATGGCGCATATGTATACGATGAAAAGAATAACCTGGTAAAAACCATCTGTTCCAAGATTACGCTAATTTGCTCAGGCGGCACTGGACAGGTTTATATGCATACAACTAATCCTGCTGTTGCTACCGGGGATGGGATTGCAATGGCCTACCGGAGCGGCTGTCTTATCGGAGATATGGAATTTGTCCAGTTCCACCCTACGAGCCTGTTTGAAAACCCGCTGGAAAAAAGAGAACAGTCATTCCTGATTTCCGAGGCTTTAAGGGGTGAAGGCGCAATCCTCAGAACCAAAGATGGTAAAACCTTCATGGAAAAATATGATAAACGAGCATCTTTAGCACCAAGGGATATTGTCGCGCGCGCTATTGACAATGAAATGAAGAAACATGGTGATGATTATGTTTACCTGGATATTACTCATTTAAGCGAAAAGACTATCAAAGAGAAGTTTCCGAATATTTATGATAAATGCCTGCAAATAGGAATCAATATTTCGAAGGATTTTATCCCAGTTGTCCCGGCTGCGCATTATATGTGCGGCGGAATTATAAGCGACTTAAACGGCAAAACGTCTCTTAATAATTTATATGTTTTAGGTGAATCAGCAATGACAGGCGTGCATGGAGCAAACAGGCTGGCTTCTAACTCACTATTGGAGGCTTTAGTCTTTGCGGACAAAGCTGCAATAAGCTGCAAAATGGATTTAAAAAACAAAATCAAATCTGTAAATTACGGGAATATCCCGGACTGGGATGAAAGCGGCACTGAAAATAATGAAGAGTGGGTACTGATCTCACAGGATAAGAGTGAAATGAAACAGCTTATGTCCAACTATGTCGGCATTGTACGGTCTGATCTGAGATTAACCCGGGCATTAAGAAGAATAAGGCTGATCAAAACCGAGATAGAGAGATTTTACAAGAAGACAAAAATTTCTACGGAACTCCTGGAATTAAGAAATATGGCGCTGATATCTTATCTTATCATCAAATGCGCTTTACTGAGAAAAGAATCAAGAGGGCTGCACTATAACACAGATTACCCAAACTTAAGTAATAAATTTTTAAAGGATACTATAATTTCTAATAAGATAATTTAATGGCGGAAATTAAAAGGAATACAGTAAGCAAAGTAACAATGAAGCATAAGATAGGACTGCTTCTCATATCTTTAAGCGCGGTTATGCTGGAATTTACATTAATTAGGGTTCTATCTGTTTCACTATGGTATCATTTCGCTTTTATGATAATCAGTATTGCGCTGTTAGGACTTGGTATTAGCGGTGTGACCATTCTGCTTTCTGACAAAATAAATAAAGCAGAGATAAACAAATTCCTTACAATAACATCTTTGTGTTACGCTGTTTCAATTCTTGTTTCATTTACTTTGATGAACAAGATCCCATTTGAACCTTTCAGCCTTTTGATAGACAGCAGCCAGTTCTTTTATCTGCCAATATATTATTTACTAATAACGCTCCCCTTCTTTCTTGCCGGATTGGTTATCGGGCAATTATTCACAAGATTTAAAAATGAGATCAGCAGGTTATATTTCTTTGATCTTATTGGCGCAGGATTAAGCTGTTTTGTGTTCATTTTGGTACTGCCAATGTTCGGAGGCTCCGGCGGCATTGCAATTTCCTCAATAATTGCATGTTTGAGCTGCCTGGTATTTGCGATGAATCCAAATAAAGCCCGGACAATTTGCTTAACTGTTGCAGCGATCCTGATCGTCATTAACGGAGTTTTTCTGAGTAACCCTGACCAGTATCTGCCAATTACTATTTCCGCTAATAAAATTTACGGTAATTACCTGAAAGAAAAACCTGAACTGAGAGTCCTTACAAAATGGAACTCATTTTCAAAGGTTGATGTCATTAAAGACGAAGATGCTGCCGTAGATGCTTATCCTGTTTATACTGCAATAATCGATGATGGTAATTCAACAACGAATATTCCAAATGTTCCTGTTGTAAAAGATTCAATGCCTCACCCATTGGATGCATCGAATCTTGCAATGATATTAAAAAGAGATACTGCTAATGTATATATCCTTGGTTCCGGCGGCGGCGGCGAAATATTATCAGCGCTTACACACCATGCCAGATCCGTTACCGCGGTTGAGATCAACGGTATACTGAATGACCTGATAGAAAAGGATTTTGCGGGTTATTGGACAACTGGGCTCGCTAAAGATAAACGGGTCAAGATCATTACAGATGATGCGCGTGGCTGGCTCAGAGGCAAGAGGCTTAAATATGACGTGATCATGAGCGCTCATACAATTTCAGCATCAGCTACAGCAAGCGGGGCTATGAGCCTTGTAGAAAATTATATACTTACTGACGAAGCTTTACAGGAATACCTTGAGCATTTGAAAAATGACGGTATTCTTTACATCACACGTCCTGAATCGCAGATACCGAGATTGGTTACATCAATTAAAATAGCACATAGTAAGATCGGAGGTGTTGATTTTAAAGATCAGTTCTATATCTTCAAAAGACCGCCTTCAGAATTTGAAAAAGATATGAGCTTCCTGACCGGAATTGTTTTTAAGAAAGACGGATTCGATCAGTATGATATCCAGATTTTAAAAACACAGGCAGCTTTATTGGGACTTGAAACTGTTTACGACCCTGTTTCCAAACAGGACGGTATCTACAAAGACCTGATTGAGAGCGGAAATATTACTGAAACAGTGAAAAAATATCCCGGCAAGCTCCTGCCAGCTACGGATGATAACCCCTATTTTGAACATCAAACTGATTTTAAAGATCTGAATCTTGCGACAGTCAAAGAATCATTTTCACAAAGTGACAGGGCTATCATTTCTCTTCAGCAAAGACCTGTAGCAGAATCCACATTGATCATTTTACTGCTTCAGGCCGGCATAATTGCAGCAGTCCTGATTTTACTTCCTTTATATATTAAATTCAGAAAGAATCCGGAGCTTAAGAATATAAAGAAAAGTAAATACATCCTATATTTTGCAGCTTTAGGACTGGGATACATTATGATCGAAATTTGCCTCATTCAGAAATTCACTTTATTCCTTGGACAGCCTGTTTATACAATGCTCACTATTATTTCCTCTATGCTTATTTTTTCAGGAATTGGCAGTATGTACTCTGAAAAAGTTATTTCTTTGTTCAAAAATAAGGTACAGATCATCTACATTATTATTGCAGTTCTTACAGTATTGATAGCCTTACTTAACCCGGTATTGTTTAAATTAATGGACAGAGCAGATATACTTTGGAGAGTAATTACTTCTATTGGAGTTATTGCGCCTTTAGCATTTTTTATGGGGATACCATTCCCATACGGTATGAGCAAGATCACTGAAAATTCACGTTATTTAGTTGCATATTCCTGGGGCATTAACGGATTTTTCTCTGTGCTGGGAAGTATATTGGTGGTCATGTTATCTATGAGCTTTGGATTCAGGATCGTGTTTATTGTATCAGCGGTAATATATTTATTGGCTATGTTAATTGTGAAGAAGTTTGAACCGGTGGTAGAAATTAAAAATGTTTAGTCATCTCACCAAATTAATTACAAATTATTGTCATTCTGAGGAGCAAAGCGACGAAGAATCCAGATAATTTTACATGCCAGAAATTCATAAAGGAATGTAAAAGAATCTTCGCTACGCTCAGAGTGACAAAGTACAAAGAAAAATTATACCCTTTTTATATCCACTCCAAGCTTACTAAGCTTACCTTCGATATTTTCGTATCCCCTGTCAATGTAATGAATACCATCAACCATTGTTTCTCCCTTTGCAAGGATTGCAGCAACGAGATACGAGAATCCGGCGCGAATATCAGGTACATGAATATTAGCCGGCTTTAAAGTTGTCGGTCCCTTGATAACAGCACTGTGGAGATAGTTTGTATTTTTATACCTGCACGGTAAGCTGCCGAGACAAGTATCATAAAGCTCAATATCCGCTCCCATTTTTTTCAATTCGCTGACATATCCAAAACGATTTTCATATACAGTTTCATGTATCATTGAAACACCATCGACCTGGGTTAATAAAATAACAAATGGCGGCTGCCAGTCAGTCATAAATCCCGGGTGAACATCAGTTTCAATGCAGATAGGCTTAAGCTTGCCCTTATAAAAAAATCTTATACCATTATCAAGTATTTCATAATCAGCGCCTATCAACCTTATAGAATTCAGGAAAGAGATCATGTCACTCTGGCTGGCATCATAGATAGTTATATCACCTTTAGAGGCAATGGCAGCGCACGCAAAAGATGCAGCTTCAAGCCGGTCAGGTAAAACGTTATGATTGGCTCCTTTTAACTTCTCAACCCCGGTAATTACAATCGTCCGGTCTGTCATAACATCAATGATCGCTCCCATTTTCTGAAGCATCCTGATTATATCCATTATTTCAGGTTCGATAGCGGCATTATGAATAAAGGTTTTGCCTTCCGCAAGGCACGCGGTGATTAAAATATTTTCTGTAGCACCTACCGAAGGAAACGGCAAGCTGATATTAGCGCCTTTTAGTTTTGTTGCTTTAAGTAAATAAAAATCTTTGTATTCTTTAACCTTTGCGCCAAGCTGTTCCAACGCGCTCAGATGAAAATCAATCGGACGTGCGCCGATCTTATCCCCGCCGGGACGAGGTATTTTAGCCTCACCAACCCTTTGAAGCAGCGGACCTACGGTAAGCACACCGATGCGATTTATGATTCCAAGTGACGCGGAGAATGAATTACTATGTACATTTTTAGTCTGTACAATTACTTCATTGTTGGAGTATTTTTTAAACTTAGTACCGAGAGCCTCGCATATTTCTCTTGTAGTAATAATTTCACCGATACCAATAGGACAATTTGTTATATGAACCGGCTGGTCTGTAAGCATCGAAGCTATTATAAGCTTTGACGCCGCATTTTTAGCACCGCTGATTTTAATAGAGCCGTGGAGAGGTTTCCCGCCCTTAAGAAGAAATTTAGAAGTATTTTTGCGCAATTACTGAGTTAGCCTTCCCAATATCCCATTGCGCTGTATTTTTTAACCCTGAGGTCAAGGAATTTAACAGGATCAATTTTTTCCAGTGGCTTTAATTCTTCGAGTATTGCATGCTTAAGGAACTCGGCCGCCTGTTTATGATTTCTATGTGCGCCTCCGTCAGGTTCCTGAACAATCCTGTCAACAATTTTATGTTCTGTAAGATCTGTTGCTGTAAGTCTTAACGCTTCAGCAGCCTGTTCTTTATAGTCCCAGCTTCTGAATAAAATACTTGAACATGATTCTGGAGAAATAACGGAATACCAGCTGTATTCAAGCATAAGGACCCTGTCTCCTACTCCAATACCAAATGCCCCGCCGGAAGCGCCTTCACCAATAATACTCACAATAATGGGTACTTTCAGCTTTGCCATTTCCTGGATATTCCTCGCAATTGCTTCTGCCTGTCCAAGCTCTTCAGCATCTATGCCGGGATTAGCTCCCGGTGTATCAATTAAAGTTATTACCGGCCTGTTGAATTTTTCAGCAAGCTTCATTAAACGGAGTGCTTTACGGTAGCCGTCGGGGTTCATCATTCCAAAATTTCTGTAAATATTGGACTTTGTATCCCTGCCTTTTTGCTGGCCAATGATCATAACAGGCTTGTTATCAATATGTGCAAATCCACCGACAACCGCCTTATCATCGCCAAAGCTTCTGTCACCATGCAGCTCAATGAAGTTTTCGGTCATCAAATAAATGTAATCCAGACTATACGGCCTTTCAGCATGGCGCGCAATCTGAACGATCTGCCAGCGTGTTAGATTTTTATACACAGAAGTTCTAAGTTCATTTACTTTCTTTTCAAGTTTATTTATTTCATTGGAAATATCAAGGCTGTCCGAGAGTGTTCTCATTTCCTCGATTTTCTGTTCTAACTCTATTATTGGCTTTTCAAACTCAAGTACATTTCTGCTCATATTTCAGGTATATTCTTTCGGAATAAAAATAGGGAAATTGTTTTTAGAATAATTTCAATATCCAAAGTTAAAGACTGGTTCTTGGCGTAGTAATAATTGTAATATTCCATTTCATCGTCACTTAAATGCTTATAATAGTTTATCTGGGATAGTCCTGTTAAGCCATTTTTCCCAAGGTATTCTTTACCATAAGCCGAAGTATCCCATGTTGCTCTTCCAACAAAAGTATATTTGCCGGAAACTACCGATGGTATCAGCAGCAGTTTTTTAAGGAATCTGTGTTTATCTGAATTTTGATTCCTCATTTTGTTTACCAAAAAAGCAGCAGGATAAACCAGTATAAGGCAAAAAATGCCAAAAACAATATCAAACAGCCTTTTTGTAAATATATTGATTTTCTTATTGATATTATATTCAATTTGCATAAGATAGATCTCGTCAATCTTATCTAATGCTGATTTACCTAAAATAATATCATTATCTTCAGATAATATTTTGAAATTAATATTGTATTTACGCAAGTTCCACATTATATCGAGGATCTGCTGATTAGTCATTTCGTTTTTAGCGAATAATATGTTCTTAACATTATAAGAAACAATAATATCGTTAATATTATTCAGGTTACCTACAAAACCATTATTATTGGATTCAGAAGTCGCGATATATCCTAAAAGGTCATATTCACTATCGACTCTTTTATTCAGTTTATTAACAAATTTTTCAGAATCTTCGTTCTTACCGATTATCAGGGTTTTGCCTTCACTGTAAAATATATTCTGCTTTTTAGAAAAATTAATGATCTTCACTGCAACACGCCATAAAATGATCAGCACAATAGCATTCGCCGTTGCCCTTAAAACCACTTCTCTTGAAAATGCGTATTCGTTGAAAAAATATGTTATAGATGAATTGACAAAAAAACCGATCAGTATTCCGTTAACCGGGCGGACAAGGGAAAGGATATTATTCCTGTTATAGGTACCGCTCATAGCAAGTGACAGAAGCCACGCCCCGGAATAAATAAATATTACGAGCTGATATGATTCTACAGGGAACGACTCAAACCTTTGCCTTATAGCAATAAGCATTCCGATAACAATTAAGCTTAAATCCAGTATTGCCGGGTAAAACGTAATGAGAAATCTTTTCAAATATGAGATCAAAGCCCTGTAAAAAATAGTTATCTTAATAAGTATATTCATTAAAACGAAAGATGTATTCAGATTCTTTTTAACGAAGATCTGCATAGCTCCGTAGAAATTATTTACATAAGTAATACTGCTTTTCTTTGTACTTTCACCTTTATAATGTATAATGCTTGTTTCAGGGTAATAGAATATTTTATATCCTGCTTTTTTTATTCTATAGCATAGGTCAATATCCTCACCATACATAAAATAATCTTCATCAAATCCTTTTACCTGTTTGTAAATGTCGGCTCGAATAAGCATAAAAGCTCCGACAATTGCATCTACTTCATAAGTTTCATTTTCGTCAAGATATGTCAGGTTGTACTTCCCGAATATTTTGCTTTTAGGAAATATCTTACTTAACCCTAAGATACGATATACAGCTACTGATGGCGTCGGGAAACTTCTTCTGCAGGCAAGATCCAGCTTACCGTTTGGCAATATCAGCTTACATGTTAAAGCCCCTGTTTTTTCACGTTTTTTATAAAATGCCAGGGATTTATCAAGAGTATCTTCCTGTAAAACTGTATCCGGATTCAATATTAAAACATATTCGCCCGTAGATTCTTTTACTCCAAGGTTATTAGCTTTGGCAAATCCTAAATTGATCTTACTTGGAATAATTTTAATATTAGAATAAGATGAGAATTTTGAACACAGGTATTCGACACTGCCGTCAAATGAGTTGTTATCTACTACTATTATTTCAACGGAAAGATTTTGGGAGGCAGATAGAATTGAGTTAATACAATTTTCCAGCAGTTCCTTAACATTGTAATTAACTATTATGACAGAAATATCTATCAACTTGTATGGAATTAAAGTTTATTAAACATAGACATGAAAACAAGTTTCCACACTAAAAAAGCTGCTTCATAAACTATTTTTCTTGACATTTTCGAAACACCCGCTCTCCTGTCAATAAATACAATTGGTATCTCGATCAGTTTAAACTTCTTCTTCCACATTCTGTATTTCATTTCGATCTGGAAAGAATAGCCATTAGACTTAACTTTATCAAGATCTATTTGCTTTAATGACGAAACATTATAGCACATAAATCCTGCCGTTACATCTTTAACAGGCAAAAACGTGATCAAACGCGTATAGTAACCTGCACCAATACTGATCATAAGCCTGCTAAGAGGCCAGTTAACAACTGCTATCCCGTGAATGTACCTTGAGCCTATTACAAGGTCATAACCTTCATTAAGCTTTTCTATAAAATTCGGAAGTGAGTCCGGGTCATGAGAAAAATCAGCATCCATTTCATAAACGTAGTCATAATTATTTTCAATCGCATACTTAAATCCGCGGATATAAGCTGTTCCTAACCCTAATTTCCTTTCTCGGTCAATCACATGAATTTTATTTGAGTTCATATTTTTTACAAGTGATGAAGTACCATCAACGGAATTATCATCAATGATTAATATCTCAAGTTCTGCATTTTGAATATTAAGAGATAAAATCTTATTGATCAGCCTGACAATATTTTCGGCTTCATTATAAGTAGGTATGATTATCAGAGCTTTCTTCAATGGTTATTTTGAATTAAATTCTAATACTTTTTCACAAATGAAATCGATCTGTCCATCGGTAAGTTCCGTATGCATTGGCAAAGAGATAATATCCATAGACACTTTTTCAGTAACCGGAAAATCACCAGCCTGATAATTATACCTGTATGCCTGCTGTAAATGTAACGGCACCGGGTAATATATCATTGAGGGTATGCCTTTATCTTTTAAAAATTCCTGCATCTTATCACGATTGTTAACCCTTATCGAATACTGATGATATATATGTTTTACATCAGGCAGGACATATGGCGGGTCTATATGACCTTTAAATCTTTCATTATATTTATCTGCTGCTTCAATTCTTGCAGTACAATATTCGTCAAGATATTTCAGCTTAACCTTCAGTATTGCTGCCTGTATTGAATCAAGCCTGCTGTTTACTCCCAATATTTCATGATAGTATCTTTTCTGTGAACCATGTGAAGTTATCATCCTTACTTTATGAGCAAGTTCATCATCATTTGTTGTAACCATTCCTGCATCTCCAAATGCTCCCAGGTTCTTACTTGGGAAAAAGCTTATTGAGCTTATATCACCAATGTTACAGGTTTTCTTACCGTGGTATTCTGCTCCCATAGCTTGAGCAGAATCTTCGATTACTTTAAGATTATACTGCTTTGCCAAAGACATTATCTTGTCCATATCAGCAGGCTGGCCATAAAGATGAACAGGTAAAATAGCTTTTGTTCTGGCTGTTATTTTTTCTTCGATCTTATTAATATCAATGTTATATGTTTTTTCATCTATGTCAACATAAACAGGGATAGCTCCTAATAACGCAATAGTTTCAGTAGTAGCAACAAATGTAAATGGAGTAGTAATTATCTCGTCACCCGGCTTAATATTAAGTGCCATGATTGCGATCTGCAATGCGTCTGTTCCATTTGCACACCCAATTGTATGTTTACATTCCAGGTATGCAGCAGTATCACGCTCAAACTCGCCTACCACAGGACCATTAATAAATAAGTTGGAATCTATTACCCCGTGAATTGCGGTGTCTATTTCATTTTTTATTTTAAGATATTGATTCTTTAAATCAACCATCTGAATATCATTTTGCTTACTTCCCATTAATGGCCTTTCATAAAAATTATAACTAAAAATGTATTTATCATTATTTTAAAATCCAGCTTTAAAGACATATTCTCGATGTAATAAAAATCAAACTGTAATTTGGATTTTACATCATCAAGAGATGAATCATATTTATGTTTCACCTGAGCCCAGCCTGTAATACCAGGTTTTACAGAAAGTCTTTTATAATAATATGGTATCTCCTTTTTTAATATTTCTACAAAATGGGGACGTTCCGGCCTGGGTCCAACAATGCTCATATCATTTTTCAGGACATTTATCATTTGCGGAATTTCATCAATATAGATTTTTCTAATCAATCTTCCTATAAATGTGATCCTTGGATCTTTTTCACCAGCCCATTCAGGCCCATATTCTTCAGCATCTTTTCTCATTGAACGAAATTTGTACATTTTAAAAAGTTTCCCATTCCTTCCAACCCGTTCCTGCGTGTAAAAAATCCCTCCTTTTGAAGTTAACATAATCAGCAGAGAAATTAAAATCCACAGCGGTAAAAACAACAATAAAATAAAAGAAGAAATTAACACATCAAAAACCCTTTTAAAGAGTTTAGCACTGTAAGACATTATTTCAGGCATAACCTCTATAAGCGGTACGCCGTAAATCTGGTTAGTCTTTGCAAGTCCGCTTACGATTTCATAAGTATCAGGTGATATTTTTAAATGCACTTTACCGGGCGGGCAATATTTAATTATATCAAATATTTCATTTTTTTCCGACGACTCCAGGGCAATTAAAACCTCAGTGATACCATTATTATCAATAATCTCCGGAATGTCTCCAATATTTCCAATAGAACCATTTACGGTTTTGTTTAACTGCGGAGATATGAATCCAATTATCTTATATCCCAACTGCGGATATTTATCAATCAGCGCATTTAGCTCTTTACCTCTTTTGCCATCACCTACGATAAGTGTATTTCTGAGTCCAATTCCTTTTTCCAGCATATTTATCTGAAAGCTTCTGATCAATATCCTTCCTGCACCTACCGATATTATCATCAGCACCCAGTAAATCAATATCAGGTATCGGGAGATAGCTCTCGCATTGTTTACAGCATCATCCAGGAAAATGACAAAGAACAATATAAAACATCCAACCGAAACAGTCTTAACAACAGATGAAAACTCATCAAATCTTGCTCTTACAAACCAATGTTGGTACAAACCACCAAATCCAAAAATAATCAGCCAATAAAAATATATTATTAAAAGCGGAACCAGGAATGATGTTGGATTAGAATAAGGAATCCAGCCGGATTCAATCCTTATGTAATAATATAATGTCCATGCGATACTGATGGAAATAAAGTCGGATAGCAATAAAAATATACGTTCATTCCTTCTCGACAAAATATTAATTTTTTAAATTCCGAAAATTGAATCCATACTATTTTACAAACCCAAAAAATATTTCACTTGTTTGGGATACTAGGGCGAAACAAATATTTATGCTTCCAAAAATAGTATAAAAGACCTTTAACATGTTCAAAGGTCAGCTTGGTAAAAATTTTTCTGGTTATTCTCTGGTAATAGTGTTTTGCTGCAACATTCGGATAATAAATAACCTTCCAGCCGCCTTTCCAGACTCTGAGGCAGTAATCAACATCTTCAGGTGCATAAAAAATATTTTCATCAAGCATTCCAATTTTACTTACCAACTCTTTTCTGAACATCCAAAACGCCGAAACAGTATAATCCACTTCTTTGACTTCATTATGGTCCCAGTCTGCCATGAGCTGTCTCTTGTAGACAGAAGTTTTTTTTATAAAATCGAAAAAATCCAATCTTCTCAGAATTGGTGTATAAACACTTAAAAAAACTTTGCAGCTATATTGTACTTCTCCATTTCCCAGGTAAAGTTTAGGAGAAATCAAGCCTGCTTCAGAATGCTGATCCATGTACTTTATAAGCTCACTAAAAGTATCATTCTGTATTATCTCTATATCTGAATCAAGAAAAGCAATATACCTTCCTTTAGCTATCTTTATTCCCCGGTTTCGCTGAGACGTTCCTAAATTTATTTCATTTCTTAAACATATCACATTGCTAAACTTTTCTTTCAGCAAATCTACCGTACCGTCTGATGAACCATTATCGACAACTATTATTTCAAAATTAACATCTTTTATATGATTATATATGCATTGTAAACACTTTTCCAAATATTTTTTGGTGTTCCAGGTTAGAATAATTATAGATAAATCCATTAAAATTTTAAATCCATATAAATTAATACTAAATTAATTTGTTGTATATAAGTCTGAATAATTCTTTATCATTTTTTCGTAATTAAATCTGTTTAATACAGACTTTCTTGCTTTTTGTCCGATATTCTGTAGTATATCTTTATTTACTATAAGAAATTTTAATTTTTCATATAATGAATCAATATCTTTGTTTTTGAATAAAAAACCATCAAATGAATCATTAACCAATTCCTTAAAAGGTCCAATATCGGAAAAAAGGCACAATTTTTCTGTTAACATACATTCCAGTGCTGCAAGACTAAAGCCTTCAGATATAGATGGCATTACAAACAGATCGAGGGCATTGTAAAGATTATTTATATCCTTCACAGTTTCCAATAAAATCACTGAACTCTCAAGCTCATTTTTTTTGATATAACTTATTATTTCTCTTTCAATATCATATTCATGACTTCTGCTTCCGCCAACAATTAACAGTTTTGCATTGGGGAATTCACCTTTTATTTTATGAAATGCCTTTAATAAATATATCTGGCCTTTTCTTATTGAAAACGTTCCAACATTTCCTATTAAAAAATCATTTTCATTAATTCCTAATTCATTCCGCTTCGCTGCCCTTAATGAAACATCACTATAAAAATCCGCTTCATTTATTGCATTGTAAAGTACCCTGTATTTCTCTTTTTTGATTTTATCGTTTTCTATAGAATACGATTTTACCGATTCAGAGACACAAATAATTTTATCTGTTACAATCGAAAGCAATCTGTTAATAAAATGGTGCATCGGCTTTAACCAGAAAAAAATATTATGAAGTGTTACATATGTCAATTTGGGCCGATAAAAAAGCAATATATCTGATATTAACGCAAACCTTGTTACGGCAGCTGAAAAAAAATCATGTGCGTTAACAACATCGAATTTATTAGACCTGATAAAAAAGACTAATTTACAGTATTCAATTATATTTCTAAATATTCCTGTGATTCCAATATCTTTATTAATAAAGCCTAAAGAATTGAAATTTACATCTGATTTTCTAAAAGAGTTTACAATACTATTTTCAGATGCTGATGTCAGCGAACAAACATAAAGCTCAAATTTATTTTTATCCAATCCGCTGTAAATCCTGCTTACTAAAGTTTCCATTCCTCCATCTTGAACAACAGTAAGCACATTTAATACTTTTATTTTTTGATCCAATTAATTTGCAGAAAGAGAATTGATTTTATCTATAACATCACGAACTTTTATTTCTTTCATACAATCATGGGTCCTGCAGTTAAGACCTGCCATTAATTTACAATTCTGCTCTTTTTTATCTGCCGAGCAAAACAATTCATAGTAGATATATCTATGCTTTTCATCTCTAGGAGCAGAAAAAAGTGGATTTGTTGGTCCAAATAAGCTAATTGTTCTTGTTCCTACTGCTTCTGCTATATAAAGAGGACCCGAGTCAGCGCCAATGAAATAATCTGCTCTTCTTATAATTTCTGCACTTTCATTTATAGATAAAACACCTGTAAAATCAAAAACTCTCTTAGTGGTCTTTTCTATTATTATTTTTGCATTTTCAATATCTTCTCTTCCACCAACCAAAAAAATATCATAGTTACTATCAATTTCATTTGTTAATGCTAAAAAATCTAAAACATCCCAGCTTTTTGCTTTCCATCCTGCCGTAGTATGCAAAATTATTTTTTTTGAATTATCCTGAATACCTTTTTCCAGAAATATAGAATCTATATGATGCTTTGACTTTTCCGAAATAAAATAACTCGGATCCTTATTTACCTTATTTAATTTATTGACTAAGATTTGGAATTCAGGATTCTTTAAAACAATATCCAAGTTTTTATCAACCAGGTGCCCGGTTGTAATAGCATTCGATTCAAAGTTATACAGAAAACCAAAACCATGAAAATTGAATCCCGAAGAATATTTGGGTTTTGCTTTAAATATTGCAGCAGCAGTCCAAAATAAACCTGTAAGATCAAATACAAGATCGTAATGTTCTTCTTTTAATTTTTTAAAAAATTGTAATTTTGAACGAACGCTGCCATTAATATTTTCATCATATCTTCTTGTCCTTATATCATTATAAATAAAAACTTTTTCAAAGTATGGATATCCGTCCATTAGTGCTTTGGTACGGGATTTTATCCAGATATGCGCTTCAGCATCCGGGTAAAGATTCTTTATCAGCTCAAATAAAGGCGACTGGAACAATACATCCCCGTTAAAGTACAGAGATATAAATAATATTTTCTTTGTTTTACCCGGTAGTTTATTTTTCTTGAATAAAAAGAATAGTTTTCCCGTTTTATTTATAATTGTTACAATAAATTTTTTAACCGCGGGGTTTACTCTTTTTACTTCGTCAATACTCTTTTCTTTTAATTTCTGTTCCAGTTCAAAGTTTTGCATTGCCAGTATTTAAAAAGTATGCTTTGTAATCATCAAAGACGAATCTTGTTTTAAGCAATGCCTTTTTCGACATGAATAATAGTTTTATTAAATCCATATAAAGGTAAAACCTTTTTTTTAATATATCAAACGATATAAAGTTAATAACTGTGAAAGCTGTAAACCGGAATACTATAGCGTTTATTGTCAAAATCTTTCTGACAATTATCACCGGGAAACTATATTTTTTTGCAGAAAAAATTATTCTACTTCTGAACTCATTATACAAAATAAACATTCTCCCAATCTTTGAAGATGACGAATGATGATTGTGCAGAACTTTACAATCAGGTATTATGAAAGAAAGCCACCCGGCTTTTGACATTCTGTATTGCCATTCAGTTTCTTCTTCATATAAAAAAAAGGCTTCATCAAATCCTCCAAGACCATCATATATTTCTTTCCTAACCATCATACAAGAGCCCATTACCCAGTCGACTTTAAAAGGATCTCCTTTTTTGATATTCTCATTCCAAAAGTCAAAAAATCTTCTTTTCATTAAAGGTCCACGCATGTACAAGCCAAATTCCTGCATAATCCTGGAATACAAAGTGGGGAAAAAAGCATAATAATATTCAAATCCTTTATTTGGTTTTAACTGAACAGGCCCTGCAACTGCGATCTTGCTATTTTCAGACATAAATTTGTGTAGTATTTCAATACAATTATCCGAAAACAAAATATCGGGATTGACCAATAAAAAAAAATTTCCTTTTGCAATGCTCATTCCTACATTATTAGCATGTCCAAAACCATAATTAGTATCAATTGCTAAAAGAACTACTTCCTTATGAACATCGTTAAGCTTTAATATTTTCTTATCAGTTGAGTTATTGTCAATAACGATTATCTCAAAGCTTATGTTTTTTATATGTTTATATATACTATTAATACATTCTATAACATCATCATAAACATTATAATTTACTATTATTATACTTAAATCCATTTAATTCAACCTAAAAATGCAATATTTTAATTATAAAAACAGTAGAAAAATCTATATTTGAGAAAGTTGGCTGCTAAATTTTTGATATTACGTTTTCATTAACTTAATTATACCGAGCAAACCATTTTGGATTAACTGATGCTCGATCAGTTTGAAATTCTGCTTTTTTAGAAATTCAATTAATGATATACCATTATAATTTTCTTTTTTGCTGTAGTTATGATATTCTACACATAAGAATTTAACTTTATCAAATACATCTTTACCGGTATTATACAGAATATCGAATTCAGCTCCTTCACAATCAATTTTAAGAAAGTCAACTTCTTTTAAATTATTATCATTAAGTATTGTTTTAAGATCAATACAATGAACAATATCAAAATTATCACTGGTTCGTGTAAATGAATGAGCAATTGACTCAAATTTATACAATTTCATATCTGAATTATCGTGAGAAACACCCAGATTAAATGCTTTAACTTTATTTATAAGGTTATTTAATTTGATATTCTCCTGCAACTTTAGAAAATTATTTATCTCCGGTTCATATGCATAACAAACATTGTTGTGGCCATAGACTGAGTATAATGTAAACGCACCAATGTTGGCTCCAACGTCAACAATAACCAGGTTTTCTGAAATTTCACCATAATCTTTTTGAACAAACACATCAGTAATTAGATACATCGCCAGGTCATTTTCATCATTTCTGAGAAGATTGATCTTCATTCCATTTCTTAAAATATACTGCTCTTTCTTTTTCCCAAGCTTCAGACTATCCAAAATAAAGGAAAACCAATTTTTAAAAATGAAAATAGATTTCAAAAGATTTTTGATCTTTATGTAGACTTTTTTCAGAAAGTTCAAATTTCCATCTCTCCCATAGTAGCTTCAAATGCACTGGTAAATATATCTATTTCATCCCGGGTAATTATTAATGGAGGCAGTAATCTGATCACATTTCCGTTAGTGCAGTTGACAAGTACGTTTTTATCCATCATTTTATCAACTACCTGCTGGCCTTCAAATGGAAGTTCAATACCAGCCATTAATCCAATTCCCCTGACTTCATTAATCTTATCCGGATATTTTTGCTGAATTTTAATAAGCTCAGACTGAAGGTAATTCCCTGTATCTGAAACCTTACTCATTAATCCATTTTTAAGCTCGTTGAATACAACCATACCGCTTGCTGCCGCAACAGGACTTCCACCAAAAGTTGAGCCATGGTCGCCATAACTGAATACATCTGAAACTCTTTCACTTCCAAGCATAGCTCCTAACGGCAAGCCTCCGCCTATTCCTTTTGCTAGGGTAACAATGTCAGGCTCCATGTCAAAATGTTCAAATCCATGAAGCTTACCGGTACGTCCAACACCTGATTGAATCTCATCAGCAACAATTATGAATTCATATCTAGATTGTAAATTTTTAATTTCCTTAATGAAGGCATTTGATACCTGGTTTACACCACCTTCACCCTGTATAGGTTCAATAAAAATGGCTGCTGTTTTTTCGTCAATATTATTTCTAAGATCCCATAGTGAATTAAATTCCAGCCGTTTTGTGTCCGCCAGGAACGGGCCAAAATCTTCCTTATATTTCTTTCTGCCTGTGAGTGATAAAGCTCCCATTGTTCTGCCGTGAAACGAACCTGTAAAGGAGACAAGAGTTTTCTTATCTGTGCCTTTAAAGTATTTGCGCACCAGCTTTATAGCAGCCTCAGTGGATTCTGTCCCTGAATTTGAAAAAAATATCCTCTTAAATCCGGACATTTCAAGAATTCTTTCAGCAAGCTCTATTTGTGTATCCTGGTAGAAGTAATTTGATATATGGAGATAACGCTTTATTTGTTTTTCAATAGCTTCATTGAGCAGTTTGTGATTGTAACCCAGGACATTTACTGCAAGTCCGCCAAACATATCAAGGATTTTATCACCTTTATCCGTATATAGAAAACATCCCTCACCTTTGTCTATAACGATCTTTAATCTTTTATAGGTGTGGAAAAAATCTTTATCTTCACTGGTTGATAATGTATTCAGATCTTTATTCATTACACAAGAGCGCTTAATATTTTATACATTAATTGTATTTCCTTTTTTAGCTGAGCCTGTGTTCCGTCATTCTTCACAATAAAATCAGCCCTTTCATTTCGTTCTTTTTCACTCAGCTGCATCCACATTATATACTTTATTCCGGATAATGTCATATTATTTCGTTTACGTATTCTTTCAATTCGATTTTTCTGATTTGAAGATATATTGATAACAAAATCAACTTTTTTATTAAGCCCGCTTTCAAATATCAGTGCAGCTTCATGGATTATTATCTTTGCAGCCGAATTTTTTACAAATTTCGCAAATTGAACAAATACAAAAGGGTGAACTATTTTATTCACCCTTTTTTGTACCTTACTATTATTGAATACCAATTCTCTTAATCTGTTTAAAGAAATTTTATTTTTTTCCAGAATATCTTTGCCAAATTCTGAAATCAATTTATTCTTTAGGGCTTTATTTGTAACGTATAACTTTTTTGCGGCATCATCAGCATAGAAAACCTTGCATCCAAGCTCTTCAAAATATTTACATGCCAGCGATTTACCCGCGCCTATTCCCCCTGTAACTCCGATTACAAGTTTTTTCGCCCTACTTGGCATAAGCGACGGAACGTCTTTCCCTTATGACAGTTACTTTAATCTGCCCGGGGTATTCCATTTCTTCCTGTATTTTTGTTGCGATATCAACTGAAAGCTGGTCTGCAAGTGCGTCATTTATCTTATCATGTTCAACGATTACCCTGACTTCTCTGCCTGCCTGGATTGCGTATGTCCTGCCCACGCCTTCGAATGACTTGGCAAGTTCCTCAAGCTTCTCAAGCCTCTTAACATATCCTTCAACAGATTCTCTTCTTGCACCGGGTCTTGCGCCGCTGATAGCATCACAAGCCTGCACTATTACAGCGATCGGGGTTTCCATTTCCATATCCTCGTGATGCGCGCCAATAGCATTGCATACCACCGGATTCTCTTTATATTTTTTTGCTATGTCGTATCCTAAAATAGCATGAGGACCTTCGACTTCCCTGTCGATAACTTTACCGATGTCATGCAGTAACCCGCCTCGTTTTGATAGAACAGGGTCTAAGCCAAGCTCAGCAGCCATGATCCCGCATAAATGCGCCACTTCGATGCTGTGCTGTAATACATTTTGACCGTAACTTGTACGGTACTTCATTCTTCCGATAAGCTTTACAAGCTCAGGATGGAATCCATGCAGCCCGCATTCAATAATGGCATTATCACCAACACGTATAATTTCTTCTTCTAGCTCCTTTTTTACTTTTTCTACAACTTCTTCAATTCTTGTCGGATGGATCCTGCCGTCTGCAATAAGCCTTTCCATTGCTATCTTAGCAACTTCTCTTCTGAAAGGATCGAAAGCTGAAATTGTAATTGCCTCAGGTGTATCATCAACAATAATATCCACTCCTGTTGCAGCTTCAAACGCACGGACATTTCTTCCTTCTTTTCCTATGATCCTTCCTTTGAGCTCATCACTCTGTATATTTAAAACACTTACTGTAGTTTCAACGGAATGGTCGGCAGCGCTTCTCTGGATAGCCTGTACAATAAGGTTCCTTGCCTGGCGTTTTGATTCCAGCTTCATCTCATCTCTTAAATCCTTTAGCTTCTGTGCGCACTGCATTTTTGTTTCTTCGAACAGGTTATTCATCAGGATATTCTTTGCATCCTCGGTGCTTAGTCCTGAAATATTCTCAAGCTTGTTATTTTGCTCATTTATGAGATGTTCAAGGCGTTCATCCTTTTCCTGAAGAACTAGTAACTTTTTATTCAGGTCAGCTTCAAGCTTATCGATATTCTTTTCTTTTTTAGTATATCCATCCAGCCTTTTTTCCAATAACTCCTCTTTATCCTGAAGCTGTTTTTCAAATGATTTTAGTTTGCTCTTTTTTGACTGGTAATCAGTATCAAATTCCTGTTTCTTCCTGTACCATTCATCCTTAACCTCAAGAAGTTTTTCCTTTTTGAGATTCAATGCGCCTTTTTCAGCATCCTCAAGGATCCTTTTTGCCTGTTCTTCAGCGCTCATAAGCTTGCTTTTTGTAGCTTTTGCATTCATGAACCAGCCCAGATAAAAGGTGGCACCGCAAAGCACGACAAAAAGAGGAATTAGTATATAAATTTCAAGAACCATATTTTATTTTCTCCGTAATTTCTAACATATATTTTAAGTGTACACCCCATTTCAAAAAAAAACCGCACACGACTTTAAAAACCATAGTGAAAGGTTATAGAACCATCTATAACACGGTGGGAGGTGCCGAAACGTCTCTCGCTTCCACTGTTCATACCTTACGGTACGATTTTCCGGTAAACCGGAAATGAGGCCTGCAATCGACATTCTTCACGAGCTTACTTCCCATTTAATTAGTGTTGGTTCTAATTAATGTTTGACTACGGTCGGTCGGTGCGGTAAATTAAAAAACTATTTTAAAGAACTAAAATTATTAACAATAATCGGCGTAAAAAGTTCGAAATTAAGTATTGCTGTCGATATATTCGTTGATATCCTTTATCTGCGAATTTAACCCGTTTAGCAATGACTTATAATTTTGATCAAGAACGAAATTATTATTTTTTTCCCTGTAGTAATTTTCAGCAATATTCAAAGCTGACACAATAGCTATAGTGATATCGGATTGGTTGGGTATATCGTTTTGAACCTTGTTCATCAGAGTGTCCACATACTGGGCGCTCTTTTCAACAAGCTCAATATCATCCCCTTTTAAGGTATAATGATTATTGAAAATTTTAATCCTGATATCTTTTGATTCCATACTACCCCTGTTGTTAATAATTTATTGTTTATCCCACTCTACTTTTTTTTACCGCAGTCAAACAATAATCTCTATTCCCGCAAACGGAATTAAAAATTATTATTTGACTTTTGTTCGAGATGGGTATCAAGCCTGACCATTAGTTCTCTTATCCTTGATTTCAGCTGTGACTTATCATCAGTTGAGATCTTATTCTTCTTCTCATCCAGGAGCTTGTTTTTAAGCTCCGTTAATTCTTTATCTTTATTTAGTATTTCCGAGTTCATATTGGAAAACTCCATCTTAACTTCAGACAGAGCCTGCTCAAGTTCTTTCAGCTTATCCTTAAGCTGCCTGTTCTCTTCCTTAACGCTGTTATGTTTTTCGGCAAGAGTTTTAATTTTAGAAAATAGTTTTTCTATTTCCCCTTTTAAGCCGAAATCGTTTACTTTTGTTACCGCGTTATCCATTACTTTCTTAGTTCTGCGTTAAGTTTTTTTTGTAAATGACTTAATAATTCTTCCTGGTATTTATTGACTATATCATCGGTCAATGTCTTTTCAGGATCCAGATATTCAAGTGAATATGTCAGGCTTTTTTTACCTTCCATCGGAAAAAAATCGAACAGGCGGAATTCAACAAGATACCTATTATTAAACTGCTTTAAAGCCTGGTCAACCTGTGATGCTTTTACATCGTTTCCAACTACTATTGAAATATCCCTTGAAACAGCCGGGAATTTCGGAATTTCCTTATAAATCCTTTTAGATTTTGCCTTTAAAACTGTTTCCGCTAGTAAATCTCGCATACAAAGACCGGTTTTTCTATATCAAACTTTTTCAAAAACTGCACTGAAAACTGAATTAAAGTAGCCTGTAAAACATTGCCACGTAAGTAGTCTATTTTACAGTCATAAAAATCTGTGTAATAATAATCATTAAATTTATTAATTTCAATATTGAATTTTCCAAATAACATCTCCGTTTCGCCTTTTATATCATTAATATCGAAATTTCGTGATTTATCAGCATTTTTATTAGATGAAATTAAATCAAATTCTCCCGCTAAAATAAGAATTTTAGCCTTATTCTGCAAAATTTTATTATTTGTATCTTCTACACCGTATTTAAAGACGTTTCCAACCTCGAACAACTTAAGAGAATTTACTTTATGATTAAGATTATATCTTACTGAATTTAAAGCGCCTACTATTAAATTGGTTCTTAGTACGTTCATTCCTTTTCCGGCATTCTGAAGGCTTATATAATCTTCAGAAAAAAGAGCTGCCTCTTCTTCACTAATAAGACTGTTTGTGATAATTTCCTTAAAACCACGCCCGGCAAAGTATTTCTTATACTCTGTCTGGATATCAACGAGTTTATTAGAATAATCTCTTGTATCAAGGTTTATCATATCACGGTCGGAATCAGTGATATTCGCATAACCATAAAGCCTTAAAACCTCTTCTGTCAGGTCAACTTCCCTTTGAATATCTTCATTTCTGAAATATGGAATTTCAAACATTAACCTGCCATCTTTTTCTTCGATGTATTTGATATCTATTTTACCCAGTAGATCCTTTACCTGGGCGGCATTGAATTCAATCCCGGTTAATCTGTTTAAATAATCTATCCTTAAGCCTATATTTGATCTTTCAATTTTATTGGGATAAATATCTGCAATGCCGCCAACAATTTCTCCCTCGCCGAATTCTGCCATTAATGAAGCTGCCCTTTTGCATGCCCATTCTGTGATCTCAATATCAACTCCTCTTTCGAATCTATAGGATGAATCTGTCTGGAGTCCGAGAAGCTTTGATGCTTTACGGATTACCACCGGGTCAAAATATGCGCTTTCGATGAAAACATTTTTGGTATCATTGCTGATCTCCGAATTAGCTCCTCCCATTATACCTGCTAGACCAACAGGCTTATCCGCATCACATATCAAAAGGTAGTCTTCTTTAAGATCTCTTTCTTTACCGTCTAATGTAGTAAACTTTTTATCCGAACCGGCATCTCTGACAATGATCTTCTTACCGCCTATTTTATCATAATCAAAAGCGTGTAATGGCTGGCCGCATTCCATCATAACAAAATTTGTAATATCAACGATATTATTGATAGGCCTTAACCCCGCAGACTGAAGATAATTACGCATCCATTCAAGGGATTCTTTAATCTTAACATTCTTTACCAGAATTCCGCAGTATCTTTTACAAGAATCCGGATTACTGACCTCAACCGAAATAAAATTTTTTATATCCTCTGAATTCTGCTTAAGCGTAACATCAGGAAGCTTTATTTTTTCGTTAACAAGGAAACCTGCCTCACGACCTACTCCAATATGTGAAAGAAGATCTCCCCTGTTAGGAGTGATAGATATTTCTATGATGGTGTCATTTTGTTTAAGGTATTCAGCAAATGGTGAACCTATTTTGAGCTCATCCGGCAAAACCATAATTCCTGAATGGTCATCCCCAAGATTCAATTCTTTAGCAGAACATATCATTCCTTCGGATAATTCACCTCTTATCTTGGATTTCTTAATTTCAAATTCCCCATTGGGCACAATAGCCCCGACTAGTGCAACACATACAGTCTGTCCTGCATCAACATTAGGAGCACCGCAGACAATGCTGAGAACCTTATCACCGACATCTACTTTTGTCAGACTGAGTTTATCCGCATTAGGATGTTTTACACGCTCAAGGACTTTGCCAATAACGAATTTATCAAGCTTCTTCGCCTGATCTATAACATCTTCGACTTCAATACCAACACTTATAAGCCCTTTTACAAGCTCATCAGGCGATAAATTGATGTTTAGATAGGTTTTAAGCCAATTTAATGAAAGTTTCATATTTACAAAGATAAATAGCGGTATTTAAAGTATAAAGGCATAGAAAAAGAGGAAAATACAAATTTGTGAGCACAGACTTTATGCTTGCATGTGCAAGAGAAGTCGCAGGCTTTTATGCCAGCAGATTTTTTTACCCATCCATAAAGGATGCGACTACAAAACAAATGTTAAATTATTATCCACAGGCAGAAATGCCGGTGCTACCGAAAAACTATGCGGATTTATTCAGCTAAGATCAATATTTCATTGGGAATACAAACCAGACTCTCACCTGATAATGATATACTTCCCGCACTGACACAATTTTTATGTGCGCAGGATGACCGGACAATACTTACTTTATTATTTTCGAAACCTAACACAACATTTCCTTTCGAACCGTGCATATTTATATTGAAAGTATCACCTTCCGAGCTGATAGTTTTAGATAAAACTCCCTTATGATAGATCAGAAATTGTTTAGCCGGATATCTTTCATCAGCTGTGTAAAATCTTATCCTGGTTGGATTCGAGACTTTTTTAGGAAGGCCTAGTGAGTTTGCGATTTCCCGCAGGTTTGTATTAATACGTGCATTTCCTCTTCGGTAGTTTACAAGTTTTCCTTTATGTACAAAAACCAGGTCACCATATAATTCATCAGTAACTACGGATTGTGAAAATTTTACTGGCAGGTTTTCAAGATAGTTAGCCCTGAAAAACTCTTCAGCAAGCTTGATCGCTTTAACAGGTTTATCTGTTATGATACTGAAAGTGAAATGTTCTTTCTCAGGCTCTGCTGCAATCAGTTTATTAAGCTTGCCGGCTGCTCCCCCTGCAATAGCGATCGTTGACAATGCGATAGAGCTTTTTTTAAAAAAATCTCTTCTGTTCATAGCTTTAAAATTTAAGATTTGGAAATGTTTAAGCCCACCGTTTGCTGGAAAAATGATTTGCTTATTTAAATTATATAAACAGTAATAAGCTTATCTCATATATGACGTTTAAGTTTCCCAATATTATGAATAAAAGTTACTAATTACAACGAATTATTACCGTGAAAATCGTAATTAATTGTAACAATGCGGAAAGCTTAATGCGTGAAAGTCATTTTAACACGGATGGAGGTTTTAAGATATGATATTATCAGGATAGCAACTGCAGCACTGAAGATGAGTTTCTGCCAGATTATATCCTGCTGGCCTGTTATTGGCATGAAGATGAAATATGAAGCTGCGTCGACTGCAAGCTCAATGACAAGATAAATTATCATTATCAGCGGAAAAAGTTTATTTCGTTTGAAAAAATAATAAAATACTATGAATGACAGGAAGGTGAATACAACGCTTGAAGCAAGCTCAAAATAGATAAATGTATTGTATAAAGAAGGGTTGGAAATGTTCTGCGTTTTTATCAGGTTGTCTTTTTCTCCCAGAAGCTCATAAAATGTCTGCAGGTTCTTGATCCAGCTAAGAGCATTAAGAATAATAAACACCTGGACAGCCATAAGCCATCCGCCAAGGGTTTTTATATTTATGGTTTTTTCTTTTTTGTTTACATCCATTCATAAAACTATCTATAAATAAATATAATTTAAAGGTAATTAAGCAGATTAATATGAAGAGATATAAATTAAGATACCTTGTTAAGGGATCTTCTCACCGTTTCAACCACTTCGTTGTTATCGAAGGGTTTTGTCATAAATGCAGATGCACCCAGTGTTCCCGCCCGCTGTTTTGATACCTCATCTGCGTACGCGGTAAGCATTATGACCGGAAGATCCTTATTTATCTTACGAATATCTTCGAGCAGGTCAAGACCGTCGCATCCCGGCATTCTTTTATCAAGAATGATAAGGTCGGGATTATCATTCAGAACAGTCTCAACTGTTTTAAGGCCGTCCTCAAGCTCTATAGCTTCAAAACCGTTATCTTCTAGAAGAGTACAGAGTGCAAATCTTATATATTTGTTATCATCAACAACGAGAATTTTATCCATTTAGATTAGTTCAGAATTTACAGGTAATGTAACAATGATTTCAGTGCCGGAATTTAATTCACTTTCAATATTCAGCTTGCCGGAATGTGCCCGGATAACATGATATGCGAGGCTTAATCCAAGCCCCGTTCCTTCGTCTTTTGTTGTGAAAAATGGTTCGAGTATCTTGTCCAGATGTTCCTTCGAAATACCAACTCCTGTATCCTTAAATGAAACAATCACTTCTTTTCCCGAAGCATCGGCTGCTGCGGTGATCTTAAGGTCTCCCCCTTCAGGCATTGCCTGGATAGCATTTGATATAAAGTTAAGGAAAGCAGAACTAAGTTTCTCCTCATTTAACACTACCAAAGGAAGATCACTGTCTATTTCTTTAACAAGGTTAACTTTACTTTGTGTGCACCGTGTCAGGGAGAGTTCATACAGGTTATTCAGTATTTTCCCAAGATCGGCCTTTTCAAACTTAACATCATACGGCGAAGCAAAGTTAAGGAGATCTTTGATGATAGTATTGGCTATTTCTGAATTTTCGAGGATATAGTTTAAAAGCTTTTTAGATTTTGGATCATCGGACTTCTCTGAAACTATCTGGGCAAGTGCGCTTATATTAGCAAGAGGATTACGTATCTCATGAGCTACCCCTGCTGAAAAGCGGCCCAGGGATGCAAGCTTCTCGGAGTTGATCAGTTCTGTCTGTGTTTCTCTAAGCTTCTCATAGGTAACTTTTAATTTTTCTTCGGCTCGTTTTCTTTCGGTGATCTCTATTGACATGTCTTCAATAAGAGACTTTAATTCCGCGGTTCTTTCAATTACACGCTCTTCCATTTTATCATAAGCTTCTTTTATTTCTTTCTGAACTCTTTTCATTTCAGAAATATCAGTAACAGAAGCAAGCCATTTTGATCCTTCAGGATTTGAATCATTAAGCGGGGTAACACTTACAAGCACATCAAATCTTTCACCGTTTTTCCTCATAAATTTAAGCTCAAAGCCTTCCTTTGGAGCGGTACCGCTGAGCGTAGCTTCAAATGCTTTTACAATATTATCCATTTCCTCTTCCGGCCAGTATAAATGAGGACTGCCTCTGCCAAGAAGCTCTTCTTCTGTCCATCCAAGCATATTACATAATGCAGGATTTACATAAGTCTGAACACCTTCAGCGTTTACAGCCGCAATTCCTGCCGCGATAGAATTCTCAACTCCTTTTCGGAATGAATATTCTTCTTTAAGTTTTTTCTCAGCTAATTTTCTTTCTGTAATATCTCTTGCTACACAAAAATGCAATCCCGGTAAAAAATTAGAACGTGATATCCACTCAGCTTCCACAATAGAGCCATCAGTTGCAAGAAGAGGAAACTCACTTCTCGAGTGCATTGTATTTCCTTTTAATCTTCCGAATTGATTTATTGCATCCTGAAGCCTGTCCGGAGGCATAAATTTACTGAAATCCTGTCCAATCAGTTCTTCTCTTGTTGATTTAAGCATTTTGGCATAGCTCTCATTGACGTTAACATATTTTCCCTCATTATTAACAATAAGAATTCCATCCAGTGTGCTTTCAAAAAGAGACTGGTAAGTCTTTTGAGCGATCTCACGTTCAAGCTCTGCGGTTTTCTGTGCGGTTATATCGGCGCATATTGCTGCTACAAACTGAGGTTTATCGTGTACATCACGTATCAATGCAACTGATTTTCTTATCCATGCGATAGAGCCATCGGGCTTAATATATCTCTTTTCGAGTATAAACTCTTCGCCTTTTTCAATAAGATTATTAAAGAGCCTTATGTTATTAGGAAGATCATCCGGATGTGTAATATCCTGAAGATGCAGGTTTAAAAGGTCCTTTTGAGTCCTTCCGACTATGTCGCAATACCGCTGGTTAACAAGTACAAATTTACCAGTAAGGTCAAACTTAGCTATCCCAACAGAAGCCTGTTTAAATATGGCGTGGAATTTTTGTTCACTCTCGCGCAAAGCTTCTTCAAGCGCTTTCCTGTCGGATATATCTACAAGCACATTTATTGCGCCTATAAGCTTTCCGTCTTCATCATGAACAGGATTTGCGTTAGCCATGACCGTAAGTTTTTCACCATTAGGACGTTCTATTTCTACTTCCTGCCCGTTATACCCCTGGTTATTCTTTAATGCCAAAGCCATCCAGCATTCGTCATGCTTGATCGGCTCCCCGTGTATAAACAACTTAAATGAACCGCAAAAGCGGTCAGCAGCATCATTTAATTTCGGCGCTCTTCCCCAAAGCTCAACTGCTTTTTCATTATAGAAAGTGATCAAACCTTCTTCATCACAGGTATATGCTCCTGCAGGGAGCTTATTTAGCATCCTCTGGAACTCAATTCTTCTTTCATTTTCTGATCTGCGTAGAGCTTCTTCACCTTCACGCAGCTTTAGCTCTGCTTGTTTTCTGTCGGTAATATCCTTTGTAAAACAACGGGTATGAATAAACCTGCCGTTAACCCTGTAAACATTAGATGAAATTAAAACCGTTTTTATAGACCCGTCTTTTGCAATAAGCCTTGCTTCATAACTGCTTAAAGTTTCATTATTGGAAAGGCGGGTAAGAATATCATCGATTGTTTTTTTATCGGCATGGAATTTTGAGATATGCTGACCAATATATTCTTCAGGTGGATAGCCAAGCAGATCCATTTCAGATTTATTTGCCCACTGGATTATACCATCAGGCCCTACCCAATGGAGTCCGAGAGGCGCATTTTCTACAAAGTCAACAAGTTCATACTGCTTATCGTTTAATCTAGCATTCTGTTCACTTATTATTTTCTCAAGGTTCTTGTTTGCTTCAATTAACTTATCTTCCCTGAACTTTCTGTCGCTAATATTTGTAATGTAAGCTATATAACAAATGGAGTTCGAAGCCTCATCATGTACAAGTGAACAGCTCATATGTATCCAGACATACTCGCTTACTTTTGAATAGCATCTGCATTCAATATCAAATGATTTTATTTCATGATTCAGGAGTTTTGGAGTTACAGATATGAAATTTTTATAATCATCAGGGTAGATTATATCATCGAGTTTAAGTTGAAGCAGTTCGGATTCGCTATATCCAAGCAGTTTGCATAATGTGTGCGGAGCTTTAAGGAAATGATAATTTAAACTAAAGTAAGTTATCATTGAAAGCGTGCTTTCGTTTATAACTTTAAGGGGCACAAGATCTTCCAATAATAAATTATTATTTCCAGTACTGCCCGATTTAACAGAGTCCATATACTTACTCCAAAAAACTTTGAAAAATGGCTAAAATTGCTATTTTTTGTTAAAAAATGAAAGTTGTCATCAATTTAACACAATTTGAACCTTTTACGGTTGCAAAATATAATAATATTTTAACAAATGTTTATCATCAAAATAAACGGACTAATAATCATAAAATTATTTTTAAATTCAGACAAAACCAACTTATTCATTAAAGATATATTGCATTTTTTTTATAATAATATTTTATCAACTTAACTTCTTAACTATAAAAATTTATTATGAAGAAACTTTTATTAATTGCTTTTTTAGCATTATCAATTAATGCTCAAAATACATTTACACAAACATTGGTATCATTCTACCCCCTGCCGAACAACAATTCAATGAATTTTCTCTGGGGGTTAACGCAAATCGGAGACACTTTATGGACGGGTTCTGACTACACCGGGAAATTTTATAAAATAACGAAGCTTGGTGTTGTATTGGACAGTATTACAACCCCTGTTGATTTTAATCACGGGCTGGCATGGGACGGCACCGGATTCTGGGCAGCTGAAGATTTCAGAGGCAACGGAGCAAGGATATATAAATTCAATTTAGCCGGACAAAAGATAGATAGCATTCTTACCGGTACTTATTCCCAGGGAATCGGCGGAATTGCACTCGATGGGAATAACCTGTGGTTCGCTTCTTATTATCCGGATTTTACCACTTACCCGTTTACGTACGCGTATAAAATGAATCTAACCACTAGAACACTAACGGATTCAATTCCATTGCGCGGAAAACAGGTTCAGGGTATCGCAGTTAAAGGTGATACTATTTTTTATGTCACAGATAACTTCCAGGGTGACCAGGAAAGAATTTACGCTTACAGAAAAGTCGTTGGTGATACTTTATTCTCGTTCGCTGCGCCTGACCCCGATAATGACTGCGATCCCCGCGGATTATTATGGGATGGAAATTTTCTGTGGCTGGTTGCTAACAGGATTGGAAATAATATAAACCAGTACAGGAATTTATACAAATATTCGATATCGGGACAGGGCAGCCCGCAGATAACGGCAAATCCAACATCAATTAATTTTGGCAATGTACTTATCAATACTACGGCAAATCAAAACCTTCAGATAAGTAATACCGGTACATCGAAATTAATAATCAGCTCATTTACGAATACAAATCCAAGATTCAGTATAGCACCCAATGTTGTCCCCGATACTATTAATATAGGCCAATCGAAAAATTACACGGTAAGCTTTAACCCGCTTGTATTTGATACAACTTCCGGCGAATTGAGGATTGCCAGCAATGACGCCAGTCAACCTGTGAAAGTTGTAACTCTGAGAGGTAAAGGAGTGTTCACCGGCGCATACATAGGAATTTCAACAAACAATTTTAATTACAATACACGCCGTGTTAATTCATTAAGCGGATTTACATTTAACATAACCAACCAGGGAAGCCAACCGCTGCAGATCAATTCTGTAACGTTCGGCTCTCAGAGATTCAGAATGGACATGACAAATGTAACCTTCCCTGTTACTATAGATACACAAAAGACAAGAACGTTTAGGATATGGTTCAATCCAAACTCTGCCATATCTTTCAGTGATTCAGCGGTATTCAATACGAATGCTGTAAATAATTCGTTAGCGAAGATCAATCTTACCGGCACGGGGCAAAATTCTGTAACAGCTCTTGGTGATTTTATGTGGGAAGGAAATATTCCCGCTAATCCTAATACTTCATCACAGGATTACCAGCCAAAGAGTCTGAAGGAAATAAGCGATGTAAACGGAGACGGAATAAATGATATTATAGTTTGTACCGGAAATTACTGGACAATCTGTTATAACGGCAATTCATCCGTGACCACGGATACATTATGGAAATTCAATACAAACTTCGGAACGAACAATACCGGTGATGTTGACTGGGAGGACGCCATGCAGGTTATAAACGACATCGATGGTGACGGCATACAGGATGTTATTATCGGATGTGCAGGCGGCAATGAAGAAGTTTACGCGCTTTCAGGAAAGAATGGACAAAAAATCTGGGAGTACGGCGATCCTGTTGGTAATTTTAACGGGGACATATACGGACTAAGAACAGACAAGGATTTTAACGGTGATGGACATAACGATATCATAATATCCGCAAGCGGCGAAGGAAACGGCACAGGAAGGCACGCATTGATCTGTGTAAACGGGATGACAGGACAGGAATTATTCAATATACCTCAAAGCTCGGATTTTACTTATGACGTTACTTCAACTCAGTCCGGCGGTGCTATAGGCACGGGATACAATGGCGGGCCATATTCTATTAAGGGCTTTAGTAATTCCGGCGCCAATACATGGACTTATCCTGTTACAAGCGCGACATGGAATCTCAGGCAGGTTCCGGATATAAACAACGATAACAGTACAGATATAGTTGGACTGGTTGGATTCAACGGAAGTGTGTTCGCGCTTTCAGGCGCGACAGGCTCTCAGCTATGGACGGCAAGCCTTGGTGGCAGTAACAACGGAACAGTGGAAATGCTTGATGATCAGGATCATAATGGTTATGCTGATCTTACTGTTTCCGGACCGCAAAGCGCATATAGGATTGATTCAAAAACGGGAACAATACTGTGGACACAGTCAACAGCAAGTTCTTATATAAGGGATGCAGGAATGCTCGGCGATGTTAACGGTGACTCATTGAGTGAGGTTCTAATTTCAACTCAGCAGCCCGGTAAAGTATTTGTGCTGAATGGCCAGGACGGTTCCGTTTTATTTACATATTCATTTGGTACTTCAATTAATGAACGTGCAGACAGGGTCGCTAAGCTTACAAGCATTGATGGCAATCCAAGCAATGAGTTTGTCGGGATTTGCCGTGACGGAAGGATAAAATGTTTTTCAGGCGGACCTAATGCCGTTATTGGAATTTCAAATAATGGCGGTACTATTCCCAAGAGCTTTGCATTATATCAGAATTATCCAAACCCGTTTAATCCTGTCACTCAGATCAAATTCGATGTACCCAAGCAGTCATTTGTAAAGATCTCGGTCTTTGATATTCTCGGCAGGCAGGTATCAGAGCTTGTTAACGCAGATATGAAACCCGGCAGTTACAGTGTTGACTGGAACGCGTCTAATATTTCATCAGGAGTATATTTCTATAAATTAGAGACTGCTCAGTTCAGTGATGTAAAGAAAATGATTGTGGTGAAGTAATATTAACTTTTGCGGAATTCAATATAATCAGTAAGAGTTCCTATAATTAGTAGGGGTTCAATATATTGAACCCCACATTCATTTAAATAAATATTTTGCCCTACGGCTTGTAATCATCATAATTTAAAGTCATACTGCACCCAAAACTTCTCGCGAGCAGCCATGCGAGATCCTGCTGTTCTGTTCCGAAAGATCTGAATCTTACCTCTACTCTCAGGTCATATATCTTTCCGGGTCCGTTACCATATGACTGTACTAGCCCGACATTAACTGAACCATTCCAATCATAGGATTGGCCTGGCACAATTGTACCGTCTGAAGAGTACGGAACAAATAATGGATCCTGCACAACAACCAGTCTCAGAGAAAATGAACGCGTAGTATCCGATTGTGTCCATATTGCACTTCCTTCTGCGACAGGTTTACCATGAGTGCAAATGCTGTCAATAATAGAAGTTGGAATAGCAGAAAACTGGAATACCCTTGTAGTTCCGTTCTCGACGAATGTATTAGTATTCTGAATATAATTAAACGGACCATAGTGGATCGTATGGTGTGAACCGCAATTAGTGTTATTAGAAGTATTTGGTGTTACTGTATCATTACCGCAGGAATAAAAAATCAGCATAATGAGAGAAAACGGTACAGCCAGTACAAATAAGTTGATAATTTGACGCTTCATTTAATCCTCCTTAAGATTTTTTTGATTAATAAGTTAAAGTTCTAAGGACCTGGGCCCTCTGCAGTTTATGAAATACGTTAGAGGGCTGTCAGTCCGCCTCTGTGAGATGAGGATAATGAATATATCTTTGGATTTCAGAAGAATCGTCTTTCTCACAGAGTAAATTCTTTTATATCTAAATGTTCAACAAATTTACTCCATTGATACAGGTTCTGCAAAGAGACTTTTTGCCGATTGTCCCAGTGAGAATACTTTGGTATTAAATAAATATTATCAATTTTTGCAATTTTGAGCAATTCATATATCTTATTGACAGGTTGTTGTCCCACAAAATTTTGAGTTCATCCAGTTTAAAACAGTTTTTTTCTGTTTCTTGAAATTGCTGTCATAGATACGGGTTTAATTACCATTACTATACGAGAAGCAGAGAGGGATTGACGAACTCACTTTATTCACGAGACTTATAAATACTAAATACGATCTCATCATTACTGAAAAAGATAATATTCAAAATAGAATTGAAAGGCTTTTAAAACAGGATTCATATTTATGTCGAGTAAAATTCTTACTAAACATCTAAATTCCTCAAAAACTTCAATTTCCTTCCCCTTAACCTTGTATTGCGCATCCTTAAAACACAGGTTAATTTACCCTAATCAAATACAATTCTAAGGGGGAAATATGAAACATTTTTTCATTCTATCGCTTACAATTCTATTCTCAAATACATTATTCTCGCAGGTCATTAACTGGACAGAGCAAACGTCAGGACTGACTACTTCGATCAATTCCGTTTCCGCGCCTGATGATAACAATGCATGGGCATGCGGTAACGGCGGCAAAGTTCTCAGGACAACTAATGGAGGCGTGAATTGGGTAAGTGTCGGCGCAGCGCCTATACCAACAACACTTGACCTCTATAATATTTTCGGAACAGACGGCAGTACAGCTTTAGTCACCGGCTCAAGCGCAACTGCAACTTTTGTTTACAGAACCGGTAATGGCGGCACAACGTGGACACAGGTTTTCACTCAGACCGGCGGATTTATTGACGCTATATGGATGGGTAATGCAGCAGCAGGTTTTATGTATGGCGATCCAGTTGGCGGTAGATGGTCATTGTGGGGAACAATTACAGGCGGTGTGACATGGGATTCAACTGCGTTTTATTTACCACAGGCAGGCAGTGAAGCAGGATGGAATAATGCATTCTACTTTGATAACGTTTCGCAGGCAGTTTGGTTCGGAACAAACAACACAAGAACGTACAGGAGTACGAATCTTATATTATGGGCAACACAGCCAACGACAAGCCAGGTCAATTCAACTGCTTTGTGGTTTAATAACGCAACTAACGGCATGACAGGCGGCACAGGACTATTGTTCACAACAAATACCGGTACAACATGGACAGCTACAACGGGTGCTTTACCTGGTACTGCGAATATTGTCGGAATAAACGGCTTTGGAACAAACTGGGTCGTAGTAAGAACAGCGCAGCAGATATATTATTCAACTAATGACGGAACGACATGGGCAACTCAATACACTTCACCTGCCGGAAATTATACACATGTTACTAAATCCAGAAGTACAGGAAGTACGTATTGGGCTGTAAGGGATAACGGCGGTATTTCCAAAGGAGCTTTGCTTACAGGTATTCAGCCAATAGCCGAAAATATTCCTTTAGGCTTCAGGCTGGCACAGAATTATCCAAACCCGTTCAATCCTTCAACTAACATAAAATTCAGTTTGCCAAAAGGATCTTTTACAACACTAATTGTTTATGATGAACTGGGAAGACAAGTTAACGAATTGGTTAGCGAAGATCTTAAGGCAGGAACATATGAAGTTAATTTTGACGCATCTGAACTGCCAAGCGGGACATATTTTTATAAGTTAACATCAGGCAATTTTATTGAAACGAAAAGAATGATTTTGATAAAGTAACAAACTTTTCAGATTTTATATTTTTTAAAAGCAGAATACTCCATAAAAAAAACCCGTTCTTTTGAACGGGTTTTTCGTTTACAGTTAAACTGTGTTACTATTGATCGCCTTCTTTTTTAGGTTCTTTTCTTATTTCTTTAGGCGGTGCAATTTTTTCGATATTCTTTTCTGAACCGCTGTTATTGTCGGTTCCGTTATCGCTTCTCTTATAATTTCTGTACTCTACATTACCGCTTGTAGGAGGAGTGTATGTTTTTCTTCTTACAGGAGCAGTTCTTTTGCTGTGTCTGTTCCTTTTCCCTTTTTTGTTCTTTTTCCCCTTGGAATGTTTCTTTGAATATTTTGAATGCTTTTTAGATCCTTTTTTGTTCTTGCCTGCACTCTTATATTTTTTTGAACCCTTTTTGTGTTTGTAGTTTACTTTTACATTCTTTGAATTCTTTTTATTATTCTTTTTTGTGTTCTTTTTAGAATTTTTTTTCGAATTCTTTGAGTTCTTTTTTGAATTCTTCTTTGATTTTTTATTCTTCGAAGATTTCTTTTTGGGCTTTTTGGTTGCTTCGGTACTGCCGGTCTGCTTGCTCTCTGCTGAGAAACCTAACACAGGCATGCTGGCAAAACCAAAGGTTAATAACACAACCCAAATAAGCAATGTTCTTTTGGTCATTTATTACCCCCTTGCGGTGTTTTTAATTGTGAAATACTCTACAAATATACCAAAATAAACTTAAAATTCAACCCATTATTTTAACTTTTATCATACTTATTTCTTAGGTATTTTTGTAAATAAGCTAATTTTTACATTAATTTTGGGTTTAAAAGATACTAATAACAATACAGTAGTAGTAGCAATGAGCGGAGGTGTCGATTCCGCAGTGGCAGCCGTGCTCCTTAAAGAGCAGGGATATAACCTTATAGGCGTAACTATGAAGACATGGGGCTATGATGACATTCCTGAAAAAGATTCCGGGTGCTGCTCACTAGAGACTATTTACAGTGCGAGAAATGTGGCTAATTCACTTGGATTCCCTCATTATACAATAGATTTTACAGAGAAATTCAATGAAATAGTTATATCTAATTTTATTGAAGAATATCTTAAAGGTCACACCCCGAATCCCTGTGTACTTTGCAACAAAGCCATAAAATGGGGAGCATTGCTGGAAAAAGCTGAATCGCTGGGAGCTGGCTATATTGCTACAGGTCATTACGCGAAAATAATTCATGACGAAACTTCAAAACGATTCTATGTCACATCATCGGCGGATAAGAACAAAGATCAGTCTTATGCATTATGGAGAGTTTCACAATATGCCTTAAGCAGGACTCTCTTCCCTCTTAGCGGTTATACTAAACCGCAGATAAGAGAAATTGCAAAGAAGCTGAACCTTAAACCGGCTGAAACACCAGACTCGCAGGAGATCTGTTTCGTACCGAATGACAATTACCGTGAGCTGCTGCAGATAAGAATGCCGAACCTGCAGAGAGAATTCAGCGGCGGAGACATTATCTATCATGATGAAAAGGTCGGAACACATAAAGGATACCCATATTATACTATCGGACAGAGACGCGGGTTAAATATTGCATTGGGTAAACCAGTTTACGTATCAAAGATCGATGCGAAAAATAATGTAATAGTGATCGATGATGAAGAAGGTCTTTATAACACTTCATTTATTGCAAAAGATATTAACCTGATGAAGTATGAAAAAATTGATAAGCCTATGACTGCAAAAGTAAAGATCAGGTATAAAGACAAAGGTGATGACGCATTGATCGAACAAATAGATAATAACAGAATAAAAGTTACATTTAATTCTCAAAAGAAATCAATAACTCCGGGACAATCCGCAGTGTTCTACGAAGCTGAAGATATAATTGGCGGCGGAATCATAGATGAAATAATAAATTAATGGACTTATTTAAAAAATTACAGGCCAGGGCAAGGAAGAAAAAGAGAACTATCATTCTTCCCGAATCATATGATAAAAGAGTTTTAGAGGCGGCAAAAATAATCACTAAAAAAGGCCTCGCTAAAATAATTCTTATTCAGAATGGCACTCCTTTGAAGATCGTCCCTTCAAAGAATCTTTTAATTATTGATATAAAATTTTCTGATCAGTTCGCTCCTGAGTTTGAAGAGTTCATGAAAAAGAAAAAACCGGAATACACTTATGAAAATGCTGTTGAAGAGTTAAAAGACGCTCTTACTTTTGCAGCCATACTTCTGGATAATAATTTCGCGGATGCGGTTGTTGCCGGAAGTATAGAATCTACAGGCAAAGTACTAAGAACAGGAATAAGAACAGTAGGGCTTGCTGAAAACAACAAAACTGTTTCATCATTTTTCCTGTTTACTTTTCCTGCAAAGCATGAGCATAAAAATAAAGTCTTTGCATTTGCGGATTGCGGTGTAGTTCCCGATCCAAACGCGGAACAGCTTTCGGACATTGCAATACAGACTTCGGATAATTTTAAAAAACTTACAGGCTTGAAACCAAAGACAGCATTCCTTTCGTTTTCTTCCAAAGGAAGCGCGAAACATGACACGTTAACCAAAGTAATTGAAGCATGTGAGTTAACCAAACAACGTGAACCAAGTCTGATATGCGAGGCAGAGCTGCAGTTTGATACAGCGTTTACTCCTGAAGTTGCTAAGAGGAAAAATCCGGATGGAATTATTAAAGGAGATGCGAATGTTTTTATTTTCCCTGACTTGAACTCAGGTAATATAGCTTATAAAGTTGCTGAAAGGATCGGCGGGGCTATCGCAACAGGACCGATTGTGCAGGGTCTTGCAAAGCCTGTAATGGATCTGTCACGCGGATGCTCAGTTAACGATATTGTTAATATGGTGACGATAGCATGTTTGTTTTAAATTACCAATAATTAAATATGGATTATAAAGATTATTATAAATCATTAGGAGTTTCTAAAACAGCTTCACAGGATGAAATAAAAAAAGCATTCAGAAAGCTGGCGCATAAATATCACCCGGATAAGAATCCCGGGGATAAGGCTGCAGAAGCAAAATTTAAAGAGGTCAACGAGGCCAATGAAGTCCTTGGCGACCCTGAGAAAAGAAAAAAATACGATACACTAGGCGAGAACTGGAATCGCTACCAGCAGAAGGGCGGCAATTCCCAGGATTTCGACTGGTCAAGGTATGCTAATCAAGGCGGTCAGGGCGGACAGACATTCTACTCAACTGATTTCGGCGACATGTTCGGACAAGGCGGCGGTGGATTTTCTGACTTTTTTGAATCTATCTTTGGCGGGAGCATGGGTGGTTCAAGGAGCAGGACAACACGCCAAACCGCTTTCAAGGGACAGGATATGCAGGCTGAATTGTCAATTACACTTGATGAAGCATATCAAGGAACTGAAAAGATATTTGAGATAAACGGGCATTCCATAAAGCTTAAAATAAAACCGGGCATTTCGGACGGCCAGACATTGCGTATTCCCGGGAAAGGATATGCCGGTCCAAACGGCGGTAAGAATGGTGACTTGATGATAGTTGTCAGAGTTGCAAAACATCCTGAATATAACAGGATTGACGATGACCTGTATTATGATCTTCCTGTCGATATTTACACTGCGGTACTCGGCGGCAAGGTTGAGCTTAAGACTTTCAAAGGAAAAATTAACGTTAACATCGCGAAGGAAACACCAAATGGTAAAACATTAAGATTAAAAGGGCTCGGTATGCCTAAATACGGAAAAGAAAATCAGGCCGGAGATCTTTATGTTAAGATAGATCTGCAGACACCGAAAAATCTAAGCGAAGAGGAATTGAAATTATTTAAGAAATTAGCGGACTTGCATCGCTGATTTAATATAATTATTGTCATTGCGAGGAGCGACGCGACGCGGCAATCCCATCGATACCGAACCGACATCAAAGTTCCATTGTTAAATTTGAAAGTCATTCAATTAAATAATATAGATTTCCGCTTTCGCGGGGAATAGGAGCACACTATGTTTGAGCATACAAAAGCATTCAGCGGATATTCAGTAAATGATATCCCAATAGCAAAAGAATTTTACAGCAAAACTCTGGGGATGAAAGTGAAAGACGGCGAGATGGGTAATTTAGAACTGGATCTCGGTACCGGCGCGAATGTATTTATCTATCCGAAACCGAACCATGAACCTGCAACGTTTACAGTTCTGAATCTTTTAGTAAAGAATATCGATACAGCAGTTGATGAACTTACAAAATCAGGTGTAAAATTCGAACATTATAATTATGATGAACTGAAAACGGATGAAAAAGGAATTATGCGAAGCGACGGGCAAGGTCCGAACATAGCGTGGTTCAAAGACCCGGCAGGGAATATTTTATCGGTGATTGAAGATAATTCGTGACACGTAGGTCAAACGCATGCGTTTGACAGTACAAGACATGCATTGGACCTACAACACGATTATTCATCATCTCCATACTGACTGATCCAGGCGTCGCCTGTGTGAAGTTCTTTTAATCCGGACATTTTTGCATACAGGAACAACTGCATTTTATAGCCCGTTACCCATTTTAAAGATGTTTCAAGTATTGCCTGTCCCAGCGGCATTTCTTCACGCCAGATAACGGTTACTTTTTTATTTAACAGGTCTTCATCAGAAATATTCTTCATTAACTCCGCCACTTTTTTTATCTGGTCATCCATATACCTGTGGAAATCCCCCGGCTTTATTGTTTTGGACTCATCAGCATATTTCCTGAAAAGAGCTTTCCGCTCCCCTTCATCTTCAGTAACGTAGCTTTCAATCGGCCACGCGCCCCATATCATCATGGATTGCAGAAGCTCATGCACACTTCTCATTCCTTCCTGCGGTCTATAGTCGTATGAATCTTTGGGAAGCAGTGTAAACAATCTCTGGCATATCTTTAATTCTTTAATTATTGCATTTTGTATTTGTTCTTTATGTGTCATGATCAAGTTGAAAGTTAAAAGTCACTGTTAAAGTAAAAATAGAATTATAACAAAGGTCTGAATTTCCTGATGAAATTTATTTATGTTTATCCATTATATATCTTATTCTTTTAATTTTATTCGCAGTGTTCATTTTCGTGAAGTAGTAAACGTCAGGTTCTTCAGCGAATGCGCCGATCAATCCGGTGAATAAGGCTGCCGGGAGGCCTGTTAATAACCCGACAAGAAGACCAATACCGACATTGCCGTATAATCCGCCTACTGTACCGAATAAGCCAAGTGAGATACCCATTCCGATCGCAGCGCCTTTCAAGAAACCTGAACCTGCGAAAAAAACTATTTTCTTTATATCGCCTGCATTAATTACACGTCTCACAGAGTCCTTCATTATCACAAGGCTTGAGTCAGTAATTGATACCATCCTTACATTCTTAAGGAGCGAACGGTTTGCAAGATAAATATCACATTCAGAGGTCGTATCAGATCCGTTGACAAATGCACCCTGTTCTGTTACAACTGAATCCGGGTGTCCCGGTTTAACAATTATAGTATCCGCGAAAGCACAGCTTTTTAAATTACTGCTGAAGGTTAAGCTGCACATCAAAGAAATAATTACAGCCAGGATTATTTTGTTCATATAATACATTGAAAGATTAATATATCATATAAACAAGCCCGAGCCTGAAAGGAAAATATCCTGAGCCCCAGAATAAGAATGGGGTCGATGTAATAAAATTATACTGCATCTCCGCGAACACTCCAAAATGCCTGCTGAATTTATATCCCGCTCCCCCGCCCAACCCAAGTATAGCATTCGTTCTTGAATAGCCGGGTGAAAAAGATGTTTGGTAAGTACTGTCATAAGAAGAATAATACGTGTATGAACTTTCCGAATACTTTGTAAGATTCATCCCGATGCCGAAAACCGCATAATAGAAAAATTTGCTTTTCGGTTCAAAATTTCCCAGTTTAAAATTTATTTTAAATGAGTAAAAGCTCATGGTTGTAGGCTCATAGGCTGTTTCAAATGTAGAATAACCATCCTGCTTAAACCTGTTATATATCGTCTCGAATCCTATCGTTTTGTTATCGGTAATTGGGAAATCCATATTTAAGCCTGCATTAAAACCTGTCATTGATTTTTGACCTCCATAGTACGAATACTCATTGAAATCGCCTGTTAGAAAGCTTAACCCACCGCTTAGCGATATCATCATATTGTATTTGTTTGGGAATAATAGCCTGCTTATAAAAAATACATCTTCTTTTCGTATCCGGTACAGACCGTCTTTATCTGAAATATTTATATATACTGAATCGAAATTATTCAACGTGCCGATTATTTCCCTGTCATCAAAAAGAACGATTTTATATTTCTTTCCGGTCTGAAGTGAATCGAAACTTAAATTTTGAGAATAGGCTGCATGAACTCTTACCAGGCAAAAAATGATTATTATACTATGGAAAATGAGTGTTGTTAGTTTAAAGGGTTTCATTTTTTTGATGTAGTTATGATGTTATGATAATTGTATTAACCTAAATTAGAAATTAGTAAGTAATTTTGCAAGTCCTTATAATTAAATTAAAATTCCGCCAGTTTTTTTGAATATCCACTCCTATTCATGGATCCTTCACTACGTTCAGGATGGCATAGTTTTCCTGATCATTTATTCTTTAAAAGAAGCCGGTAAACAAAATACATGATATTAATATTCATCGCGGAAAGTATAACGGTATAAACCGCCGGGACCTGTTCTGTTGTAAATTTATACAAAGCAAATGAAAATAAGCCTGCTGCGATAGCATAGAGAATTAAAACCGTTTTATCTCTTGAAGAAAGGTTATGCATTTCGATCTGGCTTCTTATTTTACCGGCACCTGCAAAACTGAAATCAAAAGTGTAGCCTGTATAGTAATCTACCAGCGATTTTATCTTAATACAATTCTTTGATCTCAGGTCGATAGGTTTTATTATGATTGAATTTCCCCCGTTGATAACCTCGGGGTGAAGAGTATAAGGTGTAGTTGAAACTATATCGAGTTCCATAACATGGGATTTTTCATCAAAGTTGATCACTATATCCCTGCCAAAATCTCTTTTTCGTATGTTAAAGCTTCCCGAATTTATGAGCTCAAAAGATATCAAATAAACATTTTCTACGATCACATTATTCAGGACTACTTCAACACGCTCTCTTTGGCCGGATGCAACGCTTAACAAAGGCACTGCGGAAAAGTTATAGGATAATTCTTTTTTCTCCCGCTTCAGTAAATAAAATGTCCAGGGTACTACTATAGTTGCTAGAATGGCTAAAATAGTCCAGTCAAAATTCTCAAATATGAGCAGCATTGCCTTGGTAAAATTATTTTTTTAATTATTTTGCAGAATGCAAACAAGGGGTAATGACCCCTTGTTCATGTAAATTTTAATGTCGGATCAGCTTTTCTTATAACTCTTCCTGAAATAGAAATATAGTGGTATGCCAATAATAACAAGTACCAGCCCGAATACTGCATTCCTGATATTTTCTTTAAAGCTGAATATTACAAAAAATGCAGCACATAAAACAAATATGATCGGCAGCACGGGATAGCCTATCACTTTATAAGGTCTGTCGGAATCCGGCATTTTCTTTCTCATAACGAATACACCGAAAGCTCCCATTCCGTAAAATATCCATGATACAAATATTAGCATATCCGTTATCTGGTCGAATGTTCCTGTCATTGCTATTAATGACGCCCAAATTCCCTGGACCAGTATTGAAACACCGGGGGTTCTGTGTTTAACGTTAACATTTTCAAGCTTTTTAAAGAACAAGCCATCCTTAGCCATCGCATAATACACTCTCGCTGATGCGAGTATTGTTCCGTTCGTCGTGCCGAATGTTGATACCATTACCGCGACTGCAACAAATGCGCCGCCCCATCCTCCGACAACGGACTGCATTACATCTGAAGCGAGCAGTGATGATCCGGCCATTTTATCGACCGGCATAATATATAAGTATGCGAGGTTTGTTAATGTATAAACAACTATAACAAATCCCACGCCCAGGATAAGCGCTTTGGGAATATTTTTCTGCGGCTCTTTTATCTCTCCGCCAAGATAAGTAATATTGTTCCAGCCGTCATATGCCCAGAAGGCGCCGCTGAGTGCGAGAATAATCGCTCCAAGAAGAGTACCCGCCGGATATTGAAATGCTGTATTAACAAATGGAGTAAAGTTAGATGCATGTCCTGAACCGAATATAAAAGCAACTATGATTATAACAGCAATGGCGATCGATTTAAGAGTTGTAAAAATATTATTAACCATCCCCCCGAAAACAACTCCGAAATAATTCACAATGGATAGAAACATTATCAGGATAATAGTCATCATCTTTAGCCCGATATCCTTCAGCGGGTAACAATCAAGGACATTCACTCCCGCGATCGGTATAGAGAATCCCCATGCTTCCCAGGCTGCTGATAAATGCGGTGCCTTGAAAAAATATTCAAGGTAACCGGAAAATATGTAAGCTATTGCAGCAATAGAGCCGGTTTGAATTACAGAGAAGGTCGACCAGCCGTATATATACGCTATAAAACTGCCGTACATTTCTCTGAAATAAACATATTGACCGCCTGCACGGGGAATAAGTCCTGTAACTTCAGCGTTAATAAGCGCGCCTATAAGACTGACTATTCCTGCACCGACCCAAATTGCGATCAATATTCCCGGCGCTCCCAGGTCAGCAGACATTGTAGCCGATTTCTTGAAAATTCCTGAACCTATCATTGAACCCACTACAATGGTAATAGCAGTAAAAAGCCCAAGTTTTTGAAGCAAAGATGGTTTCTCTTTATCCATAATTTGAATTTTAAACTAGTTTTTAAGAAGAAACTTAAGCTGTAAAATAATAATGATTATTTAAAATAACAAATTTAAAAGATATAATTTATAGAAATTTATCCTTAAGCATTATAAACGTTAATATTAGAGGTGGAGCACCCTCTAAAAAATAAGCCGGTTTCAGAAACATTTAAAAAAAGATTTCCTTGTAATAATGCCACCATATAACCTATCTTTGTTATGTTAAAATGGTTCTTTTCCGGAAGAAATAAAAACATTACTAAAGGATTTCAGAAAATGGACTTATGCTGAAATAACGGGTTAAATGATTTGAATTAACAAATAACAATTGTATTTTATAAATCAAATAGTTAATTTTACAACAAAATAATATAAATATATTAAGGGGAAATAAAAAATGGGAATAGCATTAGAAATAATTCAATTTTTTGACGAGTCAGGCCGCGAGCTTGTACATCGTGAGCCTCAGGCAGGCTCCACCGATATTAAAATGGGTGCGCAGTTAATTGTTCAGGATACTCAGTCAGCGGTATTTTATCGTGATGGAAAAGCTCTTGATGATTTTGGTCCGGGACGCCACACTTTAACAACTGCAAACATTCCGGTACTGACAAAATTACTTTCACTGCCTTTCGGATTTAACTCACCGTTCCAGGCACAGGTTTATTTTGTATCGATGAAGAAATTCATTGACCTTAAATGGGGAACAAAATCACCTATCAATTTCAGGGACAGCGAGCTTTCATATGTTCAGTTAAGGGCTTCCGGAAAATTCTCAATGAGAGTTAAGGATCCGAGACTTTTCATTAATGAAATAGTCGGCACACAGGGTAAATATTCAACAATGGAGATCGAAGACTACCTCCGTGACGCAATAGTTTCAAAGCTCAACACCGTTTTAGGAAAGAACCTCAAAACAGTATTTGAGCTCGGACAGGCTTATTCAATAGTTGAAGAAGCAACAAAAGCTGAAGTTGCTGATTTCTTTGCTGCAATGGGTATTGAATTAACCGATATGATCATAGTCGGTATAGTTCCGCCTGATGAAGTACAGGAAAAGATCAACGAAAGAAGCTCAATGGCAGCTGTCGGAAATCTCGATGCATACATGAAATTCAAAACAGCCCAGGCTATGGAAAAAGCAGCTGAAAACCAGGGAGCAGGCGGTTCTGCAGGTATCGGCGTTGGATTAGGCGCAGGTATGACAATGGCTAACATGATGATGGGTTCAATGAATCCGCAGAATCAAAACCAGGGCAATAACCAGAACAATCAAAATACTCAGCCTGTAAAATCCCAGGATGATGTACTTGCGACAATTGAAAAGCTTGCAAAGCTTAAAGATGCTGGCGCATTGACACAGGAAGAATTCGATACAAAGAAAAAGGATCTGTTATCACAGCTTTAAAATAGCAGCATAGAATTATCTCAGCCTGCCGTGTAAACGGCGGGCTTATTCATTCACTTCAAAAAAATTATGCAGATAAAATGTACTCAATGCGGGGCTGACGTAACAGTCCAGCAGGATGCAACTTTTATTGATTGTCCCTATTGCGGCTCTGCTTTATTTCTGGATAAGAAGAAAGTGGTATTCCACTACGTCATCAACTCAAACTTTAAACCAAACGAAGCCGAAGGCAACCTGAAAAGATGGATGGCCGGCAATCATACCGTAAAAGACCTCGATAAAAAATGTACGATAACTAAAACAGATTTTTATTATTTCCCTGTCTGGTACTTTAAGACTAAGGACGCGTCGGGCGACAAGATCAGCATCCAGCCAGCCGCCACAACGTCAGTTTCGGAAATAAAGAAAATTCCAATACCGGCGGGCTCATTAAAGTTTTACGAAAAAGAGCTGTACAATGACGACCAAATGGTAAAACCGGATGTGTTATACGATTCAGCCAAGACCTGGCTGCAATCTTCCGGGGTTGATCCTAATAACATTGCAGAAGCTGCGTTAGTGCATGTTCCTTTCTACCAGTTCTACTATACATACAACAACCAGACATTCACGGCAATCGTAGAAGCTTCTTCGGGACAGGTTTACGCGAATATTTATCCCGCCAAGAGTGAAGCGCCGTTCAGGATCGTTTTCACATTAAGTATTGTGGCATTCATAGTTACAACAATACTTTGTTTTGTTGCAGCCTATCTTGCAACAGGAAGGGGCGAAAGTCCGTTTATATGGGGTGAAGTATTTAAAGTCGTAGCGTATGGTCTTGTATCAGTACCGCTCATTATAATTGCTTATATGATAGCAAAGAAAGTTTAATTGTTTTAACAAAAATGATTTACACCTCACCCCGTCACTTCGTGCCACCCCTCTCCTATAAGGAGAGGGGCCGGGGGTGAGGTAATAAACAAATTATTAATATTTATTGAAAAAAAATTGGCTGAAAAAATATTAAAAGGTATTACATGTCCTGCCTGCAGCGGTGAGCTGGACCTTATGGAAGGCATGAAAAGCTTCAACTGTAAATTTTGTGGTACGCTCCTTATTACAAAAGGAGTTGACGGAGTAATGAAATACTATGTTCCTAACTGCTACCAGCGGAATATCGCTATACAGAATGCTTTCAACTGGCTCGGACATGGCTTTTCAAAGGCAAGAGGGCTTAAAGCAAGCGCAAAGGTCGATGATGCATTCCTGGTTTACATCCCTTATTGGCGTGTTAGAGCCGATGTAATAGGCTGGGTATTCGGGAAAGAAAGGCGCACACAGACAGTTAACGGCAGAACTACAACATATTATGTTGATGTAGAAAAACAGATCCTGAAGACATATGATAAGACATATGCCGCATGTGATGTAGCGGAGCTTGGTGTTAGAAAAGTTAATCTGGCAGGTGATGAAATGAAACCTGTAAATTTTGATGAGCTTCAGACACAGGGAATGCTGTTCAATATTATTTCATCCGAAAAAGAGATTACTGACCTGGCGAAAGAACAATTCGTAAATGAAGCTGTGAGCTCAGTTAATGTTGACCAGGTTACATTTCAGCATAATGACCTTGTAAGGCCGAGCGTAAATATCGTTTACTACCCCCTTTGGGTTGTAAGATATGTCTTTGCCGGCAGGACATACCAGGTAATTGTTGATGGTCAGGATGGGACTATCTGCTATGGTAAAGCACCGGGCAACAATTTGTACCGTGCAGTTACCGGAATATTCGGTACGGCATTAGGTACATACCTCTGTACATTTTTCGGAGTGTTCGGTATAATCGGAAGCAGCAGCAGCAGTATCAAGGGCGCGCTTGTGGTATATATCTTTTGTATTATTTTCGGAATTATCCTGATTCGATGGGGTTATAAAAAATTCAGGTACGGCGGCGAGGTCGAGGAAGGCACTGGCATTGTTATCCAGGAAACCAAGAAATCATCAGTGTTAAAGAATGTAACAAAAGCAGGAAGCGTCGGAGGTGTTGGCAGTATTTTCAATTCCGGCGATGCGGTTGATATTGCTTCAAGTATATTTTTCAGAGATTAAAGATTAACAAATAAAAATATTTTATAAGTGGCTATGGGATCCTTCACTGCGTTCAGGATGACAAACTAAAAAATAAATAAATGGAAGATTTTAAATTAATAGCGTTTAAATGTCCCACCTGCGACAGCGGGCTGGGAGTTGAAGTAAATGACAATGTAGTTTATTGCTCAAGCTGCGGCAACGGATTTGAAATAGTTGACGATAAGCTTGTACCTATCGAAGTTAATTTCGCTAAGCCGCTTCTACCGGGGCAGGGGGAAGTTATCTACAGGCCTTTCTGGCTGGTAAATTCATACGTTAAGATAAATTCAAGGGATGCAACAGGCGGATGGGTATCAAATCTCTTTGGCGGAAATTCAAATGCTACCGAAGGCAATGTTTTATTTTATGTACCAGCATTCTGGATGACAATTGAATCCGCGAAGATCATAGGTTCGCAATTTACGATCAAAAATCCGGTAGCATCACCGCAGAAATATAATGTTAAAATGACAGGCTTCAACTTTTCAAAGGATGATGCTAAAAAAATAACCGAATTTATTTTCCTATCCATCGAAGCAGAAAAAAAAGATACAGTAAGGAGTATCGATTACGATATTAAAATAAATAACATTCAGGTTCTTGGTATTCCATTTTATAAAATGCCTAATAACAGGTACAAAGATGCAGTACTTGGAATTGAAGTCCAGTGATTTTCATATAGTATTTAAAATCTGAATATCTCACCCTTTGCCCTCATAATTTGAAAGTAAACATAGCGGGCTGTAATTAAAATCTAAATTCTTATCATTTAAGTGGCTAAAAACAGGATTGAAGCGTTCAGTGACGGTGTTCTTGCCATCATAATAACAATTATGGTGCTTGAACTTAAAGCGCCTCATGGAACAGACTGGGCTTCACTTGAACCCGTTCTTCCCTTTTTCCTGAGTTACCTGCTTAGCTTCATTTACCTGGCAATCTACTGGAACAACCATCATCACCTCCTCCACACTGTCACGAAGGTTAGCGGGGGTATCCTGTGGGCAAATATGCATTTACTTTTCTGGCTTTCGATGATCCCATTTACTACAGGGTGGATGGCTGAAAATCATTTTGCAGCAAATCCTCTTGGGCTTTACGGCATCAACCTGCTGATGGCTGCAATATCTTATTATATCCTGCAGACTATAATACTTAAAATTCACGGCAAGGATGGAACTCTCTCAAAGGCAATTGGCAGGGATATCAAAGGAAAAATGTCACCGGTAATGTATATCGTAGCCATAATATTTTCGTTTTACAATCAGTGGGTTTCCGCGGCGTTATATGTTGCGGTTGCTTTAATGTGGCTGATCCCTGATAAACGAATTGAGCGTACCATCAACAATGAAAATATCCCGAAAGATCATAACAAACAAATATGAAAACAATAGGCCTAATCGGGGGAACCAGCTGGGTTTCCACCGTTGAATACTATACAAACATAAACCGTATGATAAATGAAAGACTCGGCAGAAATAATTCCGGCAGGATCATTCTTTACTCCGTTAATTTTGAAGAATTTAATCCACCACTGAATCCGGATGACTGGAATGACATACTCCTTAGATTTTCAGACATTGCTGTAAAATTAGAAACAGCCGGAGCGGAATGTCTGCTTATCTGTGCGAATACACCTCACATCATTGCTGGAAAACTTCAGGAGAGTATAAATATTCCCTTAATCCATATAGCGGAAATGACTGCTGATGCAATTCTAAAGGAAGATATTAAAAAAGTTGCTTTGCTGGGTACAAAGGTTACAATGGAACAGTCCTTTTTCAAAGACAAGCTTGCAGAGAAGGAAATTGAGACGATCATTCCCAATGCTGCCGACAGAGATTTTATTCACACCTCAATATTCGAAGAGCTCGGAAAAGGAATTTTCAGGCCCGGGACAAAGAAGAGGTACCTCCAGATAATAGATGAACTGAAAAACCAGGGCGCAGAAGGTGTAATACTCGGCTGCACGGAGATCCCGCTGATAATAAAACAATCAGATGTTTACATCACAACATTCGATACTACACACATCCATTCCAAAGCCGCTGTTGACTTTGCTGTTGGATAAAAATTATTTTATAGAAACCGTGAACGTCAATGTCTTAGCTGGCGGAGTATCTTTTTCCCAAGCGCGGGCGTAGTTAAATGTGATAGTTGTTTCACCTTGCAAAATGCCTCCTTTCCAGCACAGTGGGATCCGAAGCTTGGAATTCACGTGACTTGAAGTCGCG
>JADMIO011101879.1_pt1 | contig 91419 bp, 75 predicted proteins | sample 8958161 | NCBI WGS metagenome assembly JADMIO01 (sample SAMN16585339, study PRJNA669376) | soil metagenome | isolation source: Crop rotation soil | place: USA: Cullars Rotation, Alabama | collected 2011
GACAACTTGTCCACGTGGAATTCTAAGCTTAGGATCCCAATGTGCTGGAAAGTCGATCCGACGACGGCGATGCAGCGCAACTGATGCGCGCGTCGACGCTCACGACGGCCATGCTGGCGCTCGCAGGCATGGCCATGGTCCCCGCGACGAATGCGCAGGGCACCCTGCGCGCCGAGCGCCTGAAGCGCGGCGACACGACCATCGTCCACACGATCTCGGGCAGTGTCTGGCCCGACACGATGACGCTCGTTCCCGAGCTGTCGATCGGCTCGGCTGACGGCGCCGATCCCTACATCTTCGGCCGCTACGGCGTGACGATCGACGTCGACGCCGCGGGACGCATCTACGCGCTCGACCGCCAGGCGATCGAGGTGCGCATGTTCGACGCGAACGGCAAGCACCTCCGCAACATCGGCCGCAAGGGCGGGGGACCGGGCGAGTTCGAGAATCCCAACGACATGCGCGTCTTTCCCGATGGCCGCGTGCTCATCCGTGAGCAGCCGGGGCGTTTTACGCTCTTCGCGCCGGACGGCGCCTACAAAACGAGCTGGCGTCTGATCACCGGGTTCGGCTCCGGGACGCCGGTCTACATCACCAACGACGAGCGCGTTCTGAACCACACGCTGACCGATCGTCTCGTGTGGTACACACTGGACGGAAAGGCAGACACGATTCCTGAGCCAAAGCGCGGGCCGCCGCAGCCGATGCTGAACATCATCCAGGAACACAGCAGGACGTCGTACTCGATCCCGTACACGCGCTACAGCGTCTGGACGCTCACGAACGACGGCCGCTTCATCATCGGTTACAACGAGCGCTACGAGATCGATGTCGCCATGCCCGACCGCACGACGATGCGCATCACGCGCGATGTCGCGCCCGTGCCCGTGCCGGCCGGCGAGGCCGCGTACGAAAAGGCAAGTACGATCGCGAACATCAGACAGCACAACGACCCGAACTTTCAGTGGAACGGGCCGCCGATCCCCGCGACAAAGCCTGCCTTCGACGAAATTCTCCCGGGACGAGACGGCACGATCTGGGTCGCGCGTCAAGGCGCGTCGCGCGAAGTGCGGAATCCCGACTACGATCCGAAGAAGCCGCAGACCGGGCGACCGACCGAATGGAGATCGCCCGTCGCGTACGATGTGTTCGACGCGCAGGGCCGCTACCTCGGCGCGGTAAAGCTTCCGCAGGGAACGTGGCTCTTCCACGCGGTGCTCACCACCGAGCGTGTGTGGACCGTCGCCAACCATCCCGACGGCTACCAGCAGATAGTGCGTTATCGCGTGACGCCGCAGAAGTAGCCGCCGTTCGAGTAGTTCCCGCTGTCAGAGGCGTTTCCGCCGTTAGAGTCGTCTCCGCCGTTTGAGTAGTTCCCGCCGTTGGCGTAGTTTGGGACGTCCCCACCAGGGTGTCTCACATGATTCGGATCAGGCTCCTGCTCGGCGCAGCATGCCTCGCGTCGCAGCTCGTCGCGCAAACGCCAACGGCATCGCCACCGCCCATCGGCTTCGCCCGCGACCCGCAATACTTCGGCGGCAAAGTTGTCTTCTCGTTCCGCGGCAACATCTGGCAGGTGAACGAGGACGGCTCCAACCCGAAGCAGCTCACATTCGTCGGCACCGGCGATGTGAAGCCCCGCTTCTCGCCCGACGGCCAGCGTATTGCGTTCACGTCGCGCCTGAACGGCAACCCCGACGTCTACGTGATGCCGGCGGCCGGCGGAGAGCCGAAGCGCCTCACCTGGCACAGCGGCAACGACGAAGTGCAGTACTGGATGCCCGACGGTAAACGCATCCTCTTCTCTTCTTCGCGCGGCCCGATGGCGTGGGACTCGCCGCTCTACACGGTGAGTGTGGACGGCGATTTGCCGACGCCGATCGAGATGGGCTCCGGTGCGGCGGGGATGTTCTCGCAGGACGGCGCGATGCTCGCCTTCAACCGCACGCGCTACAACGATCCCAAGCGCAACTACCGCGGTAGCTCGAACGCCGACGTGTGGGTCATGAACGTCGCGAACAAATCGTTCACGCAGCTCACCGACCTCAAGCTCGAGGACTACAAGAACGCCGTCAACGACGCCAATCCGATGTTCGGCGCCGATGGCATGATCTACTTCTCCTCCGAACGCTCCGGAGTGTTCAACATCTGGAAGATCTCACCGAAGGGCGGGGCGGCGACGCAGGTCACGCGCCACACGAAGGGCGGCGTGCGGTTCCCGGGCATGAGTCCCGACGGCAAGACGATCACGTACTCGAACGATTTCGATCTCTGGGTGCTGCCCGTTGCTTCGGGAACGCCGAAGAAAATTCCGATCAACCTCGGCTACGTCGTCGACCGCCGTCTCACGGAAACGATCACCGACGAAAACACCGCCGACGATTTCGGCGCGTCGCCGAACGGCGCGTACATGGCCGTCGACTATCACGGCGAAATCTTCATCGTGCCGACGGAAGAGGGCGTCGGTGAGAAGCGCCGCGTGACGGAGAGCGAATGGCGCCAGCACGGCGCGATGTATTCGCCCGACGGCAAATACCTCGCGTACCTCTCCGACGAGTCGAAGGAAGAAGAAGTCTGGGTCGTCGATCTCCGGACGAACGAAAAGAAGAAGCTCACCACGCAACCGTCGCGAAAGAACCTGCTCCGCTGGACCGGCGACGCGAAGCAGATCTTCTTCTCGTCCGGCATCAGCATCTACTCCGTCGACGTCGCACTCGCAAAGACCACCGAAGTCGCAAAGAACCAGGCCGGTGGGTGGACGCTCAATCAGGCGTCATCCGACGGCCGCTGGCTCGTGATGACACGCCGCGATGATCACCAGAACTCGGACGTGTACCTCTACGACGTGACGACGAAGAAGGAGTACAACGTCACGAATCATCCGGCGCGCGAGTCGAACGGCATGCTCACGCCCGACGGCAAGACGGTGGTGTTCATGTCGAATCGCGATGCCGGCGTGAATCACCTCTACTCGGTCACGCTCTCCGCCCTCACGGAAGATCCGGACGATCCGCTCGTGAAGGAGCGTCGCGCGGCTGCAGCGGGCGGCGGACGCGGCGGGCGAGGCGGTGCCGGTGGCGGCGGTGGCGGCGGTGGCGGCGGTGGTGGCGCGGGCGGTGGTGGCGCCGTCGAGGTCGCGCCGATCAACATCAATCCGGCCGACATCGATCTGCGCGACATCAACCGTCGCGCCGTGCCGCTCACGCGTGGCGCAGAAGGCGTTGCGAATCCATTCCTCGCCCCCGACGGTCGCTCGATCTATTTCATCGCCGGCGGCGGTGGTGCCGGTGCAGCGGGCGGTCGCGGCGGCGGTGGTGGCGGTCGCGGTGGCCGCGGCGCCGCACCCGCGGCGGGCGCCGGTGCCGGCGCAGCGGCCGGCACGGGACCGGGACTGTTCGCGATCGACATCGACGGCAGCAACCGGCGTCGCGTCGCGGATGGCTCGTTCCAGGGAGCGGAGCTCACGGCCGATGGCCGCACGCTCTTCTTCCGCGAGAATAACGGCGTGTCGAAAATGCCCCTGGCATCCAGGACCAAGACACCGGTGCGCTTTTCGCTGGCTTTCGCGGTAGACAAGCGCGAAGAGTGGAACCAGATGTTCGACGAGTTCTATCGCTACTGGAAGTACAACTACGTCGAAGAAGACATGCACGGGTACGACTGGGCGGCGATTCGGAAGCGCTATGAACCGCTCGTGCCGAAGATCGGGCAGACCGACGACTTCTACATGCTTGCGAACGAGATGCTGAACGAGCTCAACTCGTCGCACTCCGGCATCACAGCGCCTGCGGAGCCGAGTGAGGACGGCGCGGGCGGCGGCGGCCGTGGCGGACGCGGGGGCGGTGCAGGGGGCGCCATTCCTCCGAATCGCACGCAGTTTCTCGGTCTCGAGCTCAAGCCCGACGCGCGCGGTCTGAGAGTCGCGTACATCTACAAGGATGGACCCGCCGACAAACCATGGCTCAACGTCAAGGTCGGCGACTATGCGACCGCGCTGAACGGTACGAAGCTCGGCCCGACGTTCAATTACTGGAAGCTGCTCACGGGACCGCTCAGTGACTGGGCAACGCTCACGGTTGCGAGCGCCCCCGACGCAGCGGGCCGCGATCTTCGCATCCACACGATCGCGTCGATGACCGACCTCAAGTACAACGATTGGGTCGCGCGTGAGCGCGCATTCGTGGACAGCGTCTCGGGTGGCAAGGTCGCGTACTTCCACATGCGCGCGATGAACCAGGGTGTGCTCGACGAGCTCAAGCAGGGCATCGACGAGAACTTCTACAAGCAGGGCATGATCATCGACGTGCGGTACAATGGCGGCGGCAATATCGACATGGAGCTGATGGACGTATTGCTCCGTCGTCCGTACGAATACACGTGGACCAAGACCGGCTCGCCGGAATGGGGACGGCGGCCGCAGCAATTGATCGCGGGACCGCAGGTGATGATGACGAACTGGCGCTCGGCGTCGAACGCCGAGATGGTGCCGCACGCGTTCAAGGAGCTGGGACTCGGCACGGTGGTGGGAACCCCGACGAATGGCGCGGTTGTGTCAGCCCCGAACTATCCGTTCCTCGACGGCGGCACGGTGCGCATTCCCGGCACACGCGTCGTGAGTTACGACCCGACCAAGCCGAACAATTTCGGCTACAATCTGGAGAACTACGGTGTGCCGCCGAACATTTTCGTGAAGAGCTCGCCCGAAGACGAGATCAAGGGACTCGATCGTGAGCTGCTCACGGCCGTACAGGAAGCGATGCGGCTGCTTGCGAAAGGGAAGTGGCAGAACGTGCAGCACTGATTGATTCAGGCTGCAAAAAAGAGAGCGACGCTTTCGCATCGCTCTCTTTTTTCGTCTCCCCCGGCGTCAGGCGGTGATCTTTCGTCCGCAAATCGTCCCGGATTCCTTCTGGTTACCCTGCGCATCGAGCGACGCAGTGATGTTGATCGTGCAGCTGTCCGACTTGCCGTTCACCGACCAGTTCAGCGTGCCTGTTTCCTTGAGGGAGAACGTGATCGACGTCTCGCTCACCGAGAAGTCGATCTTCATGGTCAGGCCGGGTCCGCTGAAGGTGTAGATGTCGCCGTTGCCTTGAGCTTTGCAGTTCGTGAACCGCAGATTGATCGTGCCCGACACCGACGAGGTCGTCGACGTCTCGGTCGAGGTCAACGACCCCGTCAATGCGACGGTGCCGCCCGCGGGGCAGTCACCGGATTCGTCGATGGATTCGGTCGTCGTTTCAGACGCGCGAAGCGCCGCCAATGCCGGACGCGAGTGATCGAAGAAACTGAGGTCCGCGAAAATCGCGTCGAGCGCTTCCGACATGCCCTGCACTTCCGCTGCGGTCGCGCTCGACTCCGGGCCGGTTCCGCTGTCACCGCCGCACGCGGCCATGAGGGCAAAGGTTACGATGGACAGCCGTGCAAAAGTCGACTTCGACATGCAGCATTCTCCGGCGTGGGTGGGGGAAGGCAGGCGTGGTGGCGAAAGATCGACATCCGATGCCCTCCGGGTCAATGCGGGGGAGGGTCCCTTGGGGCTCATGTGTCTCTTCCATGGGCGTAACGGCCAACTACTGCCGTCAGGATCAACGACCGAAGGCGGCGGGTAGCACCCATCAAGTGCAACGGAAGTCGGGTATGGTGATCGAGCAACTCATCGGTTTTTTCGCGCCGTGGAAGGCGCTGTACGAAGATTCCAAGGCCGTCCCCGCAATAACGCAGTCCGTTCATTTGCTGGGCATGCTCATCGGCGGCGGGCTCGCGATCGCGTCTGACCGCACGACGCTACGCGCCCGGAGCACCGACGCCGGCGCGCGCGCGGAGGAACTGGAGCATCTCCACCAGATCCATCGGCCGGTCGTCATCGCGCTCTTTGTGATCACGCTCAGCGGCCTCGCCCTCGCGGCGGCCGACTTTGAGACCTTCATCACATCGCCTGCGTTCTGGGTGAAGATCGGCCTCGTCGTCCTGCTCCTCGGCAACGGACTGCTGTTCATGCGCACGGAAACGCGGCTGCGCCGCGACGGATCGGCGGCCGGGCCCAGGCTCTGGGGGCGCCTCCGGTTCAATGCGATCTGCAGCATCACCCTCTGGTGCGCCACGCTCGTGGCCGGCGCGGTGCTCGTCAATGCCGCGTAACACCAGGCAGCATCCGGAGCACGACTGCACGGCGTGCCCGATCGAGCCGTCGCGGCGCGAGTTCGTGCGCGCACTCGGAGTAGCGGTTGCCGGGGCGCTCGCGACCATTGGTCTCAGCCGGCGCGCCGCCGCGGAAGTCTCGGTACACGCGATCGCGTCGCTGGCCCGCACGCCGAGCACGCACACGTACGCCATCCCCTCGGTCGACGGCGTCCACATCGACAAGGACGGCGAGGTCATTCTCGTCCGGTGGCACGGCGTCGTGTATGCATTCAACCTCTCGTGCCCGCACCAGAACACCGCGCTGCACTGGAATGAGAAGGACAACGCGTTCAAGTGTCCCAAGCATCATTCGCGCTACGAGCCCGACGGCACGTTCATCGACGGACGCGCAACGCGAGGCATGGACCGCTTCAGCGTCACGCTGCAGGGTCCGACGGTCGTCGTGAACGTCGATGCGATGCACAAGCAGGACAGCGATCCCAATGGATGGGCGACCGCACTCGTGCGGCTCCCTGCGTGAGCCTCGCCTCAGACGACATGACCGAACGGGCACGTCAGTACGCGCAGGACCCGCTGAGCGACACACTGGCCGCGTGTCCGCTTGCGGCCGCGTCGTGTGCGCAGCTCGATCGTCGGACGCTGCTGTCGAACGCGGCGGTTACCGCAGCCGCTGCGATGCTGTCCGCGTGCGGACTCGGCGCTGATCCTACCGCGCCGGCGTCATTGACGCCGCAGTCGATCAAAGTGTCGACGTACCCCCAGCTCGCGAATGTGAACGGCGTTGCGCTGATCAGTGCGAGCGGCTCACCGATCGCCGTCGTGCGCACGGGGCAGGACTCGTTCGTTGCGTTGTCGCGCATCTGTCCACATCGCGGCGCGACGATCGTGACCGCAAGCACGGGCTTCGAATGCCCGAAACATCACGCCCGATTCGGTCCGACGGGGAACTGGACGGGTGGAGAACGGACATCGAACATGCGGAGCTATCCCGCAGCGTACGATGCCACGACCGACATGCTCACCATTGGCTGATCCATGATCCCCACTCCCGTCGCGGCGCTCCCCTCTCGCGGTGTGCGCGTCACTCGTCTGCTTCGAACGCTGGTGCTGGCCGGCATCGCTACCCGCGCCGGTGCGCAGGCATCGGACGGCCGCCCGGTGACCGCGGCCGATTCCGCGAAGCAATGCACCACGATCGCGGCGGGGCAGGCGCGTCTCTGCCATCTCGCGGGGCCCGGCACCAAGCCGCAGGAACGGCCGCGGGCGGTCACGCATTCCGATCTGTACTACACGCGCCTCAAGATCCACCGCATCGGGAGCTACGCGATGCTGCCGCTCTTCGCGGCCGAGTATTTCGCCGGCGACAAGCTGCTCAACCAGGACGATCCTGCGGGGTGGGTCAAGCCGGTGCATAGCACCGTCGCCGCGGGCATCGGCGTGCTCTTCGGCGTGAACACCGTCACCGGCGTCTGGAATCTCTGGGAAGGCCGACACGACTCCGACGGCAGAGTGCGGCGCTATCTCCACAGCGCGGCCATGATCGCAGCCGATGTCGGGTTCCTCATGACCGCGCAAGCCGCCGGCGACGCGGGCGAGTCGCACTCTGGTGGCGACCATCATCGCAACCTCGCGCTCGGTTCGATCGGACTGAGCGCGGCAGGTACGGCGATGATGTGGTTCTGGAAGTAGCTCGCGGTCCTTACTGCTGCCGGATTTCCGGCGGACGTACGCCGCGCCGAATGTGCCACCACCATTGCGTGGGGCCGGCGTTGCCGCGCGACAGCACCTCCGCGCCGGCGTCGTCCACCCACGTCTGGGCGCCGTTGTTCTTCTCGAGCACGAGCACGGGAATCGGCGTCGTGCCACGGTGCAACGTGTCCCGCCGCACCACGCGAATCGAGTCGATTCGGCTCGGCACGAGGTTCTCGCTGAACGAAGACGTTGTCGGCGCTACGAACATCGCGCCCGGGCGGGGTTTGGCGCCCGCGATCGCGGCGAAGATCATCGGCGCGGCGTAGCGTTCCCCGGCGGCCGAGCCGTCGTAGAGACGGGTCTTTCCGTCGAGCACCCACCACCCGGTGACGTGGTCACCAGTCACGAGCATTGAGGCCGAGTCGGCGGTTGCGCGCTCTGTTTCGAGCTCGGTCATCACGGTGCCGCGCAGCGTGCGGACCATATGCGTTGCCTCGACGTGTCCGGCGGAATCCGACCACACACTCGTGTACTCCCAGCGTCGTGCACCGATCTGGGTGATGGCCTGAACGACGTAGGCGCCCTTGTCTCGCGCGATGGCGCCGGAATGCGCGCTGAGGAAGGTGTCGAGCGTGTCGACTCGCGGATGCAGCGCCGCGACGCGCAAATAGCCAAGCGGTCCTGCTCCCGCGCCGCCGGCGAGCAGGCGTTCGCGTCCGCTGCCCGTATCGAAGACGTACAATCCGGCCCAGCCGTCGACGGACTTCGTGTACGCAAAGTGCGCGCGATCCGGTGTCGCGGCCGCATCGTCGGGTATTGCGGGGTTTGGTGGCGTCGCGCGCACCGCCTCCGGTGCCGGCGCGAGCCCGGTGCCGTCGACACGCACCGTCACGCGGCGCGTGCCCGATTTCGCGGCGTCCATGTCGGCGTCGGTCATCTCATCCCAGCGCCGCTTGGGATAGGGCACCTGATGGAAGGCGATCGTCGCGCCGTCGGCCGACCACCGCGGACCTTCGGCGCCGTACGCCGAGTCCGACACCATGCGGAGCCCGGTGCCATCGGCCGCCACGACGTACACCCGGTCGCGGACGAGCGCGTTGTCAGGCCTCCCCTGAAAGACGATCCAGCGTCCGTTCGGCGAGAATGACGCCCCGTAGTAACCACCGCCCGGCATCGAAGTGAGGCGCCGGCGACCGGTGCCATCGGCGTTCATGACGAACAGATCGAGGTGTCCGCTCTCGTCGGACGAAAACGCGATGTGCGTGCCGTCGGGCGACCAGGTCGGCTGCTCGTTGTTGAACTCGTTGACGGTGAGGCGCGTGAGCCCGGTGCCGTCCGCGCGGATCGTGTAGACGGAATAGCGTCCGTCGAGGGTGGATTCGAACACGAGGGTCCGCCCGTCGGGCGACCACTTCGGATTCCAGAACTCGATGTGCCTCGTGAGCTGCGGAGCGCGCTGCGCGCTCAGACTCGCCGCGGCGCACGCGGCACAGACCAGGTGAACGAATCGATTCATCACGCCTCCGTGCAGGCAAGCGTATGCACCACGACGTCCAACCGCGAGTGTCGTGCGGCGAACATCGCGCTCCGTGCCGCCAACCCCCGCCCAGACGTTGCCACCGCCCCTAACCCCTAACCCCTAACCCCTAACCCTCAGCCGTTCCCCACTCGAACCGCCGCTCCTCACCCATCAGACGCCATCGCGTCGGCCAGGTGGTGCGCTGCCAGTCGAGCGGCTCCGCCAGCGGCTGCGGTTTCGCCGCGATCGTCAGCGCGGCCTTGAGATCGCGCTTCTGTTCGGCGCCAAGCGCGTCGGGCGCGAGCGAGACGAACGTCATCGTGCCGCTCCTCGCGACGAGATCGAGCCAGCGGCGATTGTATTCCCACGGGACTGCGGCCGTGACGCCGATGCAGTCGGCGTCGGCGGTATAAAACGCGCCGTGCTGCGCGGCGCGGAATGCGAGGGTGTTGACGCCCATGCGGCGTGAGCGCGCCCACTCCGTGCCGCTCGTGTCGTCGCCGATACGGCAGATCTGAAAGGCGCCGGCGGACAGGTGGCTCACCGTGTTGCAGCCGATGACGAGCATGTCACCGGCAGCCGTCCGAATCGCCCGGTAGAGCGCGGAGATCACCTCCGCGGTCGTTCGCTTCGGGCCTTCGGCGAACGTCCACCCGTCACGCGTGAGCGCGGATCCCATCGTCGACCCCCAGCGCCCGAACAGATCGAACGTCGTGTAGTCGTGCTTCATCATCGAGAAGCCCCACGACTGGAGCCGCAGAATGTCGGCGACGATGCGGGCGCGCACTTCAGGTACCGTCGGGTCGAGCACGTTGCGGTCGCGGGGCGAGCGCCATGCATCCGGAACGTCCGCCGGCGCTTGCAGCGGTCGAATCCAGACGCCCGGACGCGCGCCGCGCTTCTTGATGTCTGCCACGAGTGTGGCCATGTCGGGAAACTTTTCGTTGCCTCGGTCCCACGTGCCGAGGCCGGCGCGATCCGCGCCGCGGCCGGGTTGCCATCCGTCGTCGATGACCACGTACGGACGGTTCGTGCCCGCCGGCGACAGCTCGACGATGTGGTCCGCGTCGGCGAGCACGGTTTGCGCGCTGTTCTTGCCGTACGCGTAGTACCAGTCGTTGCTGCCGTACACAGGCTCGAGCGGCAGCCGGGCGTTGGTGCACATGACTTTGCAGAACGCGTGCAACGCCGCGAACGACGATTCGCCTTTGAGGCCTGCACGCGAGACGACGTCACACACTGTCAGGGTGCGGCTCCCGAGCTGCAGCGCGCTTCCGCCGCTGCGCACATCGGTCCACAGGCTGATGCCGTCGGGATCCGCGAACCAGAAGCAGAACGCGTTCGCGTCGGTGCGCACCCCGTACGCGTGCGTGAGCGCGCCGTCCCAGGTGGCGCAGTACCACGGCATCACGCGATCGGGGACGAAGTTGCGCCACTCGAGATCGCCGTATCCCCGTTCCCACGCGTCGCCGAGTATCAGGCGCGTCGTGTCGAGATCCCCTTTCCAGCGCAGACCGATTCGCCGGACGTTTGCGGACGTGGTCGCGAGCGTGATGCGCAGGGCGTCGCCCGTGCGCGTCGCGCCGACCACGACGCCGCTGCCGCCGAACTCGACGTCGTTCGCGACATTGAGCCGAATGTCGCGGGCAGCGGTTTGCGCGACGACCGAGTCGGGCCTCCGGAGCACATCGACGAAACCGCGAGGTGCGGCCGCGTACGCGTCCGTGATGAGCGCACGACGCACGAGCGCGTCCGCCGGGATCGCGGCCCCGAGCGACGCGGCGGTGCGGTGCAGGAACGATCGACGATTGAGCATCAGACCGTAAGCTACGGTGCGGTGATCAGGGACGACGGCACACGCGCACGGTGAGCGGCCACGACACGGTGTGCACGCTCTGCGCATTCGGCCACGCCGCGGCCAATCGTTCCTCGAACTCGGGAATCGGATCGCTCGCCTCGCGCAAGCGGGCCTGACGCACGGCGGACCAGGTACCGACGTAGCCCACGAGTGCGTGTCGCGTCATCGGCACGCAGAGTGTGCGCGGTTCAGCTGGAATCTCGGGGTAGGGCATCATCACCGTTCGATAGCCTGTCTCGACATTCATCCGCTCGCTCGGCCAGTATTGCCCAACGCGCACGTCGTGGAACCACGAGAGCGTCGTGTTCGCCCCCCCTTCCACGCTCGGCTTTCCATAACTCCACACCGCGAGCACGCCGCGCGGTACGAGCACCCGGTCGACTTCGGCAAAAAACGCCCCGATATCGAACCAGTGCAGCGCCTGCGCGACCGTGACGAGATCGATCGACGCGCCGCCGAGCCCGGACGCGCGTTCTGTAGCGACCTCGTAACGGACGCGCGGATGCGCAGCGGCGGCGCGCAGCTGGTCCGCGCTCGCATCGGTCGCAACCACCTGCTGGAATTCATCGGCGAGAAGCACGGCGGCCTGGCCGTTCCCCGTGCCGCAATCCCAGGCAACGCGGCGCGCCGGCGCGAGCGACGAAATCCAGTGGATCATCTCCGCGGGGTACGTCGGACGGAATGCCGCGTACTGTTCTGACCGGTCCGAAAAGTGGTCGGCGAACGACATCGTCAACGCGCGGCGGCGCCGGCGCGCGGAGCGGGAGTAGTGAGAGCGGCGAGAGTGGCGAGGGTCGCCAGGTCCGGAACTTCGAGATCGGGCTGTGCGGTTGCCGGCGGCGTCGCGCCGCCGCCCGGCTGGCCCTTGCGCCGGTTGACCCAAACGGTCGACAGTCCGAGCGTCTTCGCGGGGGCGATGTCGTGGAAAAGACTCTGCGCAACGTGGAGCTGCTGCTCGCGCGGCACACCGATGCGCTCGAACGCGACACGGAAATTGTCGAGCGACGGTTTGTACGAGCCCACCTGTTGCGCCGTGATCACCCAGTCGAACGTGATGCCGAGCTTGCGCTCCGAATGCGCGAAGAGATCGTCGTCGACGTTGGAGATCACCGCGAGCTTGTATTTCGTGTGCAGCGCGGCGAGGGCCGCGGCGGAATCGGGGAACGCGGGCCAGTCGCGAACCGAGTCGGCGAAGGCGGTCGTCTCGGCGTCGGTCGCGGTAAAGCCGGCGTGCGCAGCCATGGCAGCCATCACCGTGCGCAGGACCGTGCGGTACGATTTGTACGCGCCGTGCTCGGTGCGCGCCTCGAGTGCGCCGAATAGCTCCAGCGCGATGTCTTTCTCGATCGTGGCGCCATGCGCGGCGAAGACGGGCTGCACGGCGTTCCAGATGCCCGTCTCCCAGTCGATCATCGTGCCATAGCAGTCGAACGAGAGGACTGCGAACTGATCGAGTTTCATCGCCCCGTAAAGATGACGTTCCGCGGGAATTGTCGCGAGCCAATCCGTTGGACCACGGGTGGGGCTATCTTGACGTCAGTCCTCCACCCCGAGAACAGGCCCATGCGCGCATTCCGTCGTTACTGGTCCGTTGCGTTCACCGCCGCCGCGATCACGGGGTGCGCGTCCTCGGGTGCGCACCACGAGCACGCCATGGAAGCGGCTCCGGCAACGGCCGCCACGGCCACCGCGTCTCCGTCCCACGACATGTCCGGTCATTCGATGGCAGGACATGACATGGGTGGGTCGAAGGCGGCGGAGACGGCATTCCTGTTCCCCGACGGCGACGACAAAGGCTGGTCGAAGATCGAGAACGGAATGCAGCACGCGATGGCGCCCGACGTCCCGCTCTCGCTCCTCCCGGCGTCGACCCGCGCCGAGCTGCTGCGCCAACTCGCGCTCACGATGGACGTGATCAAGCTGTACCCGACGGTGAAGGACGCCGTGGCCGCCGGTTACCGACGCGCCGGTCCGTTCCTCCCCGGACTCGGAACGCACTTCGTCGGCGGGCGGACGAATGGCGCGGGTCCGATGACCGACGTCGAGATTCTGCATCCGTCGACGATCATCTACACGGGCAACAGCCCCGACGCGCCGATCGCCGGGTTCATGTACGTGTCCATCGCCGCCGGCAAAGACAAGGAGCCCGAGGGTTTCGCGGGCCCGAATGATCATTGGCACTATCACGTCGGCGTGTGCCTCGTGCGCGGCGAGAACGGCGCGCAGGAAGCGCTTGGTTTCGATGGCAGCATCACGGCGGAATCGTGCAGGACGAAAGGCGGCAACTACATGCCGATCACGCAGTACATGCTCCACGTGTGGACCGTCCCGGGGTTCAGCTCGCCGCTCGGCGTCTTCTCGCACACGAATCCCGCGCTGACCTGTGCCGACGGCACCTACTACACGGACAACACCGACATCACGAACAGCTGCAAGGCGAAGTAATCCTGTCGGGGAACTCCGTGCGGGTGGGCCGGGTGTGGCCAGCCGTAGCGGCGAGCGGTAAGTTGAACGCTCGCCAGCACGAGAGCACAGGAGGTTCGCGGTGCGGCATTACCGACGGTTGTTGCTGATGGTCGCGGTCGTGGGCTCCGTGGCCCACGCGCAGGACAAAGTGAAGGGACCGGGCGCCCGCTACTACTCGACGAAGGACGACGCCGAGTTCATGCAGGGCATGGTCATGCACCATGCGCAGGCGATTACCATGGCGAACCAGGCGGTGAGCCACGGTGCGAGCAAGCCGGTCCAGATTTTCTGCGCGCGCATTGCGCTGTCACAGGGCAAGGAAATCCGGATGATGCAGAACTGGCTCCGGGACCGAAAGTTTGCCGTGCCTGATTCGACCGGGAAAATGCCGGCCGGCGCGCCGATGATCGGCGGGATGACGCACGGTGCCGACGGCACGATGTCGATGCCGGGCATGCTGTCCGCCGACCAGATGAAACTGTTGACCGACGCGCGAGGGCCTTCGTGGGACCGGCTCTTCCTGACGTTCATGATCCAGCACCACGAAGGCGCGCTCCTCATGGTCGATAAGCTCTTCAAGAGCGCGGGCGGTGGCCAGGACGACGACATCAACAAGTTCGCCAATGGTGTGCAGGCCGATCAGGAAACAGAGATCGCACGGATGAAGCAGATGCTCGACGAAGCGCGCGCGCAGCGCGACGACCGATGATGGCTCCCCGTTCCACTTCTCCAACCGAAGTCCACATGTCTCACGCAACTTCCTTCGTACGCAGGGCGGTGTGCGCCGCCGCGGTCGCCGTGATGCTCGCGCCTGTCGGTGTGGCATCAGCACAGGCCGCCAAACCGAAGCCGTCCAAGCCGCTACCGGTGCCGGACATGTCGGCAACGATGTCGATCAAGCCGCCGCAACCGGATCCGCGTGTCGGGCTCAGGCCCGGGACGATCGACACCGCACGGAGAATCACGTCGCCGGCGGCGGAGGCAAGCTGGAACCTCAGGATGGTCTCGCACACCGATCCGAGCCCGAAGTCGCTCGGCGCCACGCATTCCGACATCGCGTTCTACGGCAACTACGCGCTTCAGGGGAACTACAACGGCTTCGAAGCGTGGGACATTTCGAATCCGGCGAAGCCCACGCTCAAGGTCGGGTACTCTTGCCCCGCGTCGCAGGACGACATCTCGGTGTTCCGGAATCTCCTGTTCATTTCGGCGGAAGCGACGAACTCGCGCCTCGATTGCGGCGTGCAGGGCGCGCCGGGCGACGTGAACCTGGATCGCATTCGCGGCGTCCGCATCTTCGACATCACGGACATCGCGAATCCGAAGATGGTGAAGCAGGTGCAGACGTGCCGCGGGTCGCACACGCACACGCTGGTCACCTCGCCGTCTGATCCAGGCAACGTTTACGTCTACATCTCCGGGACATCGGGCGTGCGCTCGCCGCGAGAGCTGGAGCGATGCACCGCCGACCCGCTCGACCCGAACACTGCGCTGTTCAACATCGAGATCATTCGAGTCCCGCTGGCAACCCCGGAGCGGGCGTCGGTCGTTGCTCATGGGCGCATTTTCGCCGATGCCAAGACGCAGGCGTCGCTGATTTCTGGTCGTGGACACGGTGCGTCGCCGCTCGATACGGGCGCCAACGGACGCGGTGGACGCGGCGGTGGACGCGGCGGACGGGGCGGCGGTGGTGCGGGCCTGGTCAGACTGTATGGCCGCCCGGGGCCGAGTGGCAAACCGCCGCTCGTCTATCAGATCAGAATGACGCTGGATTCGACGTCGTCGGCGGCGGATTCCGCGCGCTTCGCGAAGACCGCCGACTCGCTCGTGAAGGCTGGCTGGACCGGAGTGCCCGAACAGGGCGGTGGCCGCGGTGGACGGGGCGGCGGTCGTGGTCGCGGTGGCCCACCGCCGCCGGTCGACTCTCTCGTGCTGAAGGGCCGCGTGGCGATGGCGATGATCAAGCCCATGCCGAATCCGGCGACCCACGCGGATTCGGTGCGCTACATCAACACGACGGACTCGCTCCGCCGCATGGGGCTCGATATTCCGTTCCTGCCGGCGCCGCGCGGTGCGCTCACGCAGTGCCACGACATCACCGTCTATCCGGCTGTCGGATACGCGGGCGGCGCGTGCGCGGGCCTGGGCCTGCTGCTCGACATCAGCAATCCGGTCAATCCCGTGCGTCTTGATGCCGTGCAGGACAGCAACTTCTCGTTCTGGCACTCGGCCACATTCAGCAACGACGGATCGAAGGTGCTGTTCTCCGACGAATGGGGCGGCGGCGGCCAGGCGTACTGCCGCGCCGGTGATCCGATTCTCTGGGGCGGCGACGCGCTCTTCAACATCGTCGACAACAAGATGACGTTCGCCGGCTACTACAAGATGCCGGCGCCGCAGACCTCCGCCGAGAATTGCGTCGCACACAACGGGTCGCTCATTCCGATTCCGGGGCGCGAGGTGATGGTGCAGTCCTTCTATCAGGGCGGCATCACGGTGTTCGACTGGACCGATCCCGCGCACGTACAGGAGATCGCGTTCTTCGATCGCGGTCCGGTTGCGATGCCTCCGAATGGCGGGACGAGCAACGGCGGATTCTGGTCGTCGTACTGGTACAACGGCTACATCTACGGGTCCGAAATTGCGCGCGGACTGGACGTGTTCGAGCTGCAGCCAAGTCCGCTCGTTTCGCAGAACGAAATCGACGCGGCGAAGCTCGTGAAGTTCGAGTGGCTCAACGTGCAGCTCCAGCCGAAGTTCACCTGGCCGGCGCACATTGCGGTGGTGCGCTCGTATCTCGATCAGCTCGTGCGCTGGAACGGGATCGATGCCGCGCGGTCGACGGCCATCTCCAGCGCGCTCACCGCTGCGATGGCCCAGACCGGTGCGGCGCGCAAGGCGGCGCTGACGAAGGTTGCGACGGACATGGATGTCGACGCGAAGACCGCAAAGGACGGCGCCCGCGTGACCGCGATGGCGAACGCAACGCGAGACCTCGCCGCCGCCACGAAGTAGAGCAGGCAGCACGAAAGGAAAACGGCCCGTCGCAAGACGGGCCGTTTTCATTCCTCAAACTCTAGTCTCTCGTCTCCGATACGCTGGACTCTCCGGCCTACGCCGCCACGTGTGTATGCTCTTCAGCGTACTTCTTGAGCCCCGCCAGCATCGTCTGCCAGTTCTTCCGCGAATGGATGCGCTCGTCTTCGGTGCGATTCCCGTCCTGCGAAAGCACGACCGTCGAGTGTCCTTCATTGCCCATGACCTCGATCGTCACGGTGTGATAGTTCTCGGGCACGTCCGGCTTTCCTGAGAGCGGGCTGTAGTGCGTGTATTCGAGCAGGTAGGGCGACGCGATGCGCACGATTTCGCCCTTGTCCTCGTAGTCCTTGCCTTGCCACGTTCCCGACCAAGTGATCGGGCTGCCGACGCGCCAGTCCGATTGCACGGTTGCGCCGAACATGTACTCCTTGATCGCTGCCGGACTCACGAGCGCGTGCCAGACTTCGGAGTCTGGTGCATCGATGGTCGTGGACGCCCGGGCGATGAGGTTTTGATCCATAGCCCCCTCCGCGAAGTGCGCTTGTCGCGCGGTATATCGGCTCTTACACCGCATCGGGGTCATCGGCACCCGTGTTCCAGTGTTTTTTGGCTAGCGCCGATCGCCGCAGACTCGCTCTCCAATGCGATCGAGGCCGAGCTCGACGCCGAGTCGCGCCGCCGGGATCGCAGTCGTGAAGGTTCGCGCGTCAGCGCGGCATCGCACGTCGTCGCCGCGCGCGTGCTCGGCTTGGAGCAGCAGTTCGAGCGCGCTGTAGTAGTTCACCGCCGTCGAACGCGATTCGGGGTCCAGGATCGGCGTCGCACCCGCGAAACCGCGCAACTGGATGTGCTCGATCAGGTTGCGGCGGATGAGCTCGATGTTCGTGGCAGGCGCCGGCACCGGCATTACGCGCCAGTATAGCCCCTCGGCCCGCCCGTATTCGGCGAGCCACGCCATCGAGTTCTTCGTCCCGGTGATTGCGAACGCGACTGGCCGCTTCCAGCGATTTGCCGTCATGACCTCGAAAAGACTCACGTCGTTTGGCGAGATGTTTTCCCCATAGGTCCGCTTCACGCGAAACGACACGCTGTCGGGCACCGAATCGCCCGCCTCGAGCCCCAGTGTCTCGGGTGACTCGTGCACCGGAACGACGAACGTCGTGTCGGCGTGGCGGCTCAACAGTGCAAGTCGCTCCGCATCGGTGAGGCGTTGCGGGAACGACGGATCCATGCGACGCATCACGTCGCGAAAGGACGGCATCGTCGATACGCTGAGGTTGACGACCGACACATCGGGTCGTAAGCCTTCCACCGCGTGCGCGTACAGCAGCGGATACGTGTCATTGTCGCCGGCTGTAAACAGGATCGCGTGCGGGGGCAAGCCGCTCAGGATGTTCGTCGCGAAGTCGCGCGCGAAGTACTGCTGCGACGCGTCGCGCGCCGTCCAGTTGGTGCGCAATTGCGCGAGGGGAACGACCGCAGCCACCGCTCCCGCCACGAGTGGCGCCGTACGTCCGCTGCGCAACAGCGCCACGGCCCACTCCGCGGCATGCCCGAGTCCGATCATGCCGAGGCAAGCAAGCGTGGCGCACACCGGGAGGTAGTGGCGGTCGAACGTTCTGAAGAAGTTCGCCGGAATGTTGAAGTAGATGACCGTCGCCGCAGCCTGGAGCGCGACCATGGCCGCGAACGCCGTCGCGAGCTTCGTATTCCGGCGCCAGATCGTCACCAGTCCGGCGACGACGGTGACACCGGGGAGTACGCCGAGCACGCCCAGTGGTCCGCTGACGTTGCAGAAGTTCGACGCCACCACGCGCACGAAGTCCCAAACCTGGGCGCTCCAGAAGGGCGACTTCCGTGGCAGGACTCCGAGCAGAAAGTTGCCGCCGAGGTGCCTGAGCGACACGTAATCCCAGAAACGCGAGAACGAACTGGGGTTGAAGAAGTTCACCGGCGAGTGCGTGGTCGCCGCAATCGGAATGACCAGCAGCTGGACCAGGATGCCGACGACCAGCCCGAGCATGGCGCCGGCAACCGCCCGCGGCTTCGCGTGAATCTGCGGATCGCGCATCAACACCCAGACGATCGCGCCCGGAACGAGCAGCGCGTTGGTCCGGTGCACGCTGAAGTCGAGACCGAACAACAGCCCGGTGAGCGCGAGCAGTTGCCACGATTCGGGCTGGTCGGCGCGCTCCCACCATCGAACCAGTGCGAGGAGGATGAGGCCCGTGAAGACGATGGTGAGCACGTACGGTGTGAACCTGATCGCGTATTCCCAGAACGTGATGCTGAATGCGAACGTGAGCGCGCCGAACGCTGTGCCGATCGTCGCGGCAGTGGATGTCGCTGTGAATGTTGCTGTATCCAAGCTCGGCTCCGCGATTCGCCGCATCCGCTGCGCCGCGATGAGCAAGAGCACGAGCGCAATTCCCGCGAGCGCACCCGCGAACATGTTCAGTGCGTGCGCAGGTGAAGCGACGGGCAGATGCGCGACTGGCCAGCCGAGCAGGGTGAGCAGCAGCGAACCCGGCGGCGCGATGATCCCGAGCGTCGCCGCAGCGAGCGAGTAGCCGCTCGAATCCCACCAGGTAATCGTCGGGTAGGCCGTCCGCCAGAATACGCCGACGGCAATGACGAACACCGCGCACATACTGAACGCGGCAGCGCGGGTGAACGGCCGGCCGGGCGCGCTCAAGACGCAGCGATCAGCGCCAGAGTCATCGCGATTACCGACGTGGGCGCTGCTTCGCGGAAATCGACTTGATCACGAGCTTGCGTTTGCCCTTGGGATCGATCGTCACGATGGCGCGCTCGAGCGCCGCGTCGATCAGTGCGCGGACGGGCGGCGAGTCGAGGTCCTTTGGTGACGCGAGCCGCACGTTGCGCACGCGTGTGCCCGACCCACGCAGCAGCTTGTGCGGGTCGGGAAGTTTCGGGCCACCCTGCAGAAAACAGACGGAGATCCAGCGCGGCGCAAACACGACCGAAAGTACGCCCTCGGACGCGCGCTCCGAGGGACCGAACCCCACTACGAGCCACTGGTAGTTGTCGTACACGAGCTCGACCGCGCCCGGTACGAGCTTCCGCATCTTCGTGAGCACGGCGCGCCCCTGTGCGGCGAGTGCGGGCGGGTACTTCGCGATGAATGACGCGAGTTGCTTCTGCGGGGAAATCGGTTTGGAGGCCATGGCGCAGAAACATGCGGCGCCTCGGCACTTCCGGAAGGGGCAGTCGGACTCGCATCATACGCTAGCTGTACCGCCACCACCCTGGAGCTACTGGGATGTACCAGAATTCTGGCCGCCACATGCGGGCGCCGATTGCCGTACTCGTGGGCCTGCTCGCCGTATTCGGCGGGTCAGCCCGAGCGCAGAAGAACATTCCCACGCCGGAATCGTCGTTCGGATTCCCGGTGGGCGCCGACCACAAACTCTTCACGTACGAAGAGTCGATTGCCTACTTCCGGAAACTCGCGGCCGCGAGCAAGAACATCCGCCTGATGGAGGTCGGCAAGACCTCGTTCGATCGCGCGTGGACGATCGCGGTGATTTCGTCGGAAGACAATCTCAAGAACATCGCGAAGTACCGCGCGATGAACATGAAGATTGCGCATCCCGAAGGCCTGTCCGAAGCCGAGGCGCGGAAGCTCGCCCACGACGGCAAGGCCTTCGTCGACATCAGCGGCGGGCTGCACGCATCCGAAATCGCGGGCTCGCAGCACACGCCGCAGCTCGCCTACGAACTGCTCGCGTCCGCGAAAGAGCCCGAGACGAAGGAGATCTTCGACAACGTCATCTTCGTGCTCTGGCCGTCGATCAATCCCGACGGGCAGGACATCGTCGTCGAGAACTGCAAGGCGAACGAGGCCGGACAGCGCGTGCCCATGGAGCTGTACCAGAAATACGTCGGCCACGACAACAACCGCGACAGCTATATGCTGAACGTGCTCGAGTCGCGCGTGATCCAGAAGACGTGGCGCGAGTGGGAGCCGGACATCATCTACGTGCACCACCAGACGTCGCCCGAGCCGACGCGCATCTGGATTCCCCCGTTTGCCGATCCGGTCGGCCAGCGCGCGCCCGCGATTCCCGCGCGCGAGATCAACACCATCGGCTCCTACATCGCGCAGGAGCTCGACGCGCACAACCAGCCCGGCGCGGTCGCGATGCTCGCCACGTACGACGCATGGTATCCCGGCTACATCGACTACATGCCGGTCTATCAGAACATTCCGTCTTGGTGGACGGAGACGCAGGGCGGAAACTGCGCAACGCCGAAGCCGGCGCGGTCCCCGAGCTCGTACGGGCCCGAATACAAGGATCTCTATCCGAAGGCGCTGTATCTCTCGCCGTGGGCCGGCGAGGCGTGGACGCTACGTAACGCCGTGGACTACATGGTTACCGCATCGAGAGCCACGCTGAAATACGCAGCGCGGCATCGGGAAGAGCTGTTGTACAACCGCTTTCTCTCCGGGCGCAACACGATTCAGAAGTACCGAACGTCCGGGCCGTTCGCGTACGTCGTGCCGCGCGCGCAGCACGATGCGAATGCGCCGGTCGAGCTGCTGCGCCGGCTCGCGTTCATGGGCGTCCGTGTCAGCGAGCTCACCGGCGACGCGACCATCGACGGGAAGTCATATCCCGCCGGCACGTGGGTCATTCCGATGGACCAGGAGTACGCCGAGCTGGTGCGCGAGCTGCTCGAGGTGCAGGTGTATCCGCCGTTCGCCGACGACGCGCCGTATGACGCGGCGGGGTGGACGCTGCCGTTTCAGATGGGGGTGAACGTCGTCGAAGTGAAGACCGCGCTCAGCGATGCGACGCGTGCCGCGCTGAAAGCGGTGCAGGGCAAACCGGTCGACGTGCGCGCCGCTCCCGATGTGCCGTTCACGACGAACGCGGTCGCAGCGGGGATCGTCGCCGCGCCGGGCACGATCGCGGGCACGGGCGAGCAGATCGCGCTCGATCCCGCCGAAAACAATTCGTTCCGCTTCATCAACCGCGCGCTGGCCGAAGGAGCGACGGTGCGCTTCGGCCGCGGCGTCGTCGGTGGTGCGCAGCGCTACCTCGTCACGGGGGTCGCGGATGCGAAGGCGGACACGTGGGCGCGCGAGCTCAGCGTGCACGCGGAGCGGGTGACCGGCACGGCCGCGCTGCCTGTGGTGCAGAAGCGCATCGCGCTCTACAAGGCGGGACCGGGCAACATGGACGAAGGCTGGACCGAGTGGCTGCTCGACACGCACGAGTTCAAGTACACGCTGATCACGCCCGCGGATCTGCAGGCCGGCAATCTGAACGCCCGGTTCGATGCGATCGTGTTCGGGTCGCAGGGCGTCGGCGGAGGCGGTGGGCGCGGCGGCCGGGGCGGGGGAGCGGGCGGCGGCGGTGGTCGCGGTGGCGCGCCGGGCGATGTAACGGCGGCGGACCCCATCACGAAGTCGGTTGGTGATTTCGTGCGCGCCGGCGGGACGGCGCTGTTCTGGAACGGCGGCGCGACGAGCGCGATCAACGCGCTACAGATTCCTGCGCGGAACGTGCTGCCAACCGGGCCGAACTCGCGCGACGAGTATTTCACCGGCGGATCCATCATGCGCGTTACGAACGACGTCACCCATCCGGTGATGGCCGGCATGCCGGAGCAGGCCGACGTCATGACCTACAACAGCCCGGTGTTCACGACGCTGCCGGCGTTCGACGGCGTCGTGCTGTCGAAATATCCCGCCGACGTCTCGCCGCTTCGCTCCGGCTACCTCAAGGGCGAGAAGTACATCAAGGGCTACGCCGCGGCGCTCGACGCGCGGCTCGACCGCGGTCACGTAATTTTGCTGGCGTTTCAGCCTGAGTGGCGCGGACAGCCGATCGGGACGTTCAGGACCGTGTTCAATTCGCTGTTTTTTTCGGGCGACGTGGCGGCAGCAGCGCGGGGAACGGCTGGGTTCTGGACGCCGCCGGCCCAGTAATCGAAGAAGGAAGAGAGGAAGACCGAGGAGGAAGAAAACAAGGTGAAGACTCGAGGATGAAGACGAAGGCCCCTTCATCCTCGAATCTTCACCTTGTTTCTTCCTCCTCGGTCTTCCTCTCTTCCTTCTTCCGCCTCGTCAAAAGTCCCCAAGTCGCACAATCCTTCCCCCTCTCCCCACGATCCACCCCCTGTTCCCCTTCACAAAACTGAGTCCCCAGTAGTTCTCCGTGTCGATCGTCGCCCACGTCTGCCCGTTGTCGCGCGAATACGCCGCGCCCTTCGGTCCGACGACGACCCACGAAATCGTGAGCGCGCTCTGCACATACGAGCCCCCGAACATGCCGCTCTCGATCGGCGGGCGGGACAGCGGCGCCCACGACGCGCCGCCGTCGACCGAGACCGCAATCGTCGTGTCGCCGGGGCGTGCGCCGTAGCCGCCGAACGCGAGTCCGTTCTTCTCATCGCGGAAACTCACCGACGTCACGCCGCCGCTGTCGGGAAACGATGGGATCGGCGTGAGTGAGACCTTCCACGTCTTCCCGAAATCGGTCGACCGCAGCACGCGTGATTTCGTCGTGCTGATCCATGCGCGGCCGCCAGGCTGCGTCGTGATGCACGTGCCGCTCGACGCAAAACTCCCCTCGCCCGGGAGCGCCGGCGGAAGCGTGCTTGGGGAGACGCGCGTCCAGTGTACGCCGCCATCGATCGTCGTCAGAATCGCGAGCTCGCCGTTGATCGCGTCGCCCGTTGCGACGCCGCGGTCGGCGGTCCAGAAGTCGAAACAATCGTAGAACCCCTCCGGATCGGCGTTCGTGAACTGCGTCGTCCAGTGCGCGCCGCCGTCCATCGTCTTGTAGATGCGCGACGCATTCCCTTTCCCCGCCGCGAGCAGGTACGCGACGTTTGCGTCGACGCCGTGCACGTCACGAAAATCGAGCTTCTCCGCGCCGGCCACCTGGCCGGCGGTCCACGTGTCGCCGCCGTTGATCGTGCGCGTGAACGTCCCGTTCGCGCCGCTCGCCCACGCGATGTTCGTGTTCACCGCACTCACCGCGACGAGCCGCTGCTGCGTGCCGCTGTTTTGCGGGACGATTTTCGGCGGCGCGGTCTGCGGATTTCGCGCATGAACGATTCCTGAAAGCACAAGGACAGGCAGCGCGACTGCGACAACGCGAGCTCCGATGAATGGACGCACCGTATTCTCCTGTGTTCTGCGTGCAGAACGAGCCGGACGGGGGTGTCTATCGCTAACACTCTCGCCGCTGCTCAGCTAGACTCCGGCCAGAATCGAGGAGAAACGACGATGCAGCGCAACGTGCGAATGGCGGCCGCGATTTCCTTCGCGGCAGTGAGCTACGGGATCCTTGGAGCGAACGCGGCCCCGGTCCCCAGTCCCCAGTCCCCGGTCCCCTATCAGACCGTCGACTCGACGATCCTCAACACCTACCGGTGGCGAAGCATCGGTCCCGATCGCGGCGGCCGCTCCATCGCCGTGAGCGGTGTGAAGGGAAGGCCCAAGGAGGCGTATTTCGGCGCCACCGGCGGCGGCCTGTGGAAGACGACCGACGCCGGCGAGACCTGGGCTCCCGTCACTGACGGCAAGATCGCGAGCGCATCCGTCGGCGCCGTCGCCGTGTCGGAGTCGAATCCCGACATCGTGTACATGGGCATGGGCGAGTCGTGCATTCGCGGCAACATCATGGCCGGCGATGGGATGTACAAATCGACGGACGCCGGCAAGACGTGGACGCACATCGGATTCCGCACGTCGGAGAACATCTCCCGCATCCGTGTGCACCCGACGAATCCGGACATCGTGTACGCGGCGGTCTTCGGCAAGTACAGCGTGCCGAGCGACGAGCGCGGCATCTACAAATCCACCGACGGCGGCAAGACGTGGCGCAAGACGCTCTTCCGCGACGGAAAGACGCCCGGCATCGACGTCGAGATCGATCGCAAGAACCCGAACATCCTCTACGCCGCCCTCTGGGAGGCGTATCGCATGGAATACCAGATGTCGAGCGGTGGCCCGGGCACCGGCATGTTCAAGTCGACCGACGCCGGTGAGACATGGACCGAGATCACCCGCAATCCGGGCCTTCCGACCGGTGTGCTCGGGAAAATCAGCATCGCGATCTCGGGCGCTGACGGGAATCGCGTGTATGCGCTGATCGAGAACGAAAACGGCGGACTCTTCCGCTCCGACGATGCCGGTGCAAACTGGACGCTCGTCAACCAGCAGCGCGACATCCGCCAGCGCGCGTTCTACTTCACGCACATCGCCGCCGATCCGAAAACGAAGGATCTCCTGTACGCGCTCAACGTCAGTCCGTTCAAGTCGACCGATGGCGGCAAGACCATCACGAACTGGCGCGGCAACACGCACGGCGACAATCACGACCTCTGGATCGATCCCGACGATCCGCAGCACATGGTCATCGCGAACGACGGTGGCGGCGCGGTCACGACCAACGGCGGCGACAACTGGAGCGCGCAGGATTTCCCGACGCCGCAGTTCTATCACATCGCGGCAACGGCGCACGTGCCGTATCACGTCTGCGGCGCGCAGCAGGACGCGAGCACGGTCTGCGTGCCGAGTGGTTCCGGCGGCGGTGGTGGTCGCGGCGGCCGCGGCGGTGGTGGGGGCGGAGGCGGCGGGCGGGGCGGTGCTCCCCCGGTCGATCAGACGTACGGCGCGGGGGGCAGCGAAGACGGCTACATCGCTCCTGACCCAAAGGATCCGGACATCTTCTTCGCGGGCGGCAACAACGGCTCGTTCATGACACGGCTCAACCGCCGTACGAATCAGACGCGCGAAGTCGGTCCGTATGTGCGCATGTTCTCAGGCGAGCCCGCGGCAGAGCTCAAGGAACGCTGGCAATGGACGTATCCTATCATCTTCTCACCCGTCGATCCGAACGTGCTGTACACGGCATCACAGCACGTGTGGCGCACGACGACGGGGGGACAGAGCTGGGATCAGATCAGCCCCGATCTCACACGCCACGATCCGAAAACACTCGGCGTCTCCGGCGGGCCGATCACGCGCGACATGAACGGACCCGAAGTGTACGCCACGGTCTTCGCGCTCGGCCCGTCGAAGAAGGACGTCAACGTGCTCTGGGCCGGCTCTGACGACGGCCTCATTCAGGTCACGCGTGACGGCGGCAAGACCTGGACGAACGTCACGCCGAAAGACATGCCCGACTTCGGCCGCGTGAGCATCATCGACGCGTCCGCATTCGATCTCGGTACTGCATATGCCGCGGTGAAGCGGCCGCTGCTCAACGATTACGCGCCGTACATCTTCCGCACGCACGACTTCGGCAAGACATGGACGAAGATCGTGACCGGTGTACGCGGCGACGACTACGTCCACGCCGTCCGCGAAGATCCGACGCGACGCGGATTGCTGTACGCGGCGACGCAGCACGGCGTGTACATCTCGTACGACGACGGCGATCACTGGGCATCGCTCTCGCTCAACCTGCCCGACGTGCCGGTCGCCGATCTCGAGGTCGAACCGAACGACCTCGCCATCGCGACGCACGGCCGGGGCTTCTACATCCTCGACGACATCGGCCCGCTCCGTCAGTTCTCGCCGGCCGTTGTCGCGGCGCCTGACGCATATCTCTTCGCTCCGCCCGCCGCGATTCGCTCGGCAGGTGGCGCCACGTTCACGTACTGGATCAAGCATCCGGTGCAGACGATGACGCTCGAAGTGCTCGATGCGAAGGGGCAGGTGATTCGCACGTTCAACGGCGCGTTGCCGCAGACCGGACGGGGAGGGCGCGGTGGTGGCCGTGGTGCGGCGGATTCGGCGGCCGATCCTGCCGCAGGTGGTGGTCGCGGCGGCCGCGGCGGCGGTGGAAATCCGACGGTGCCAATGTCGGTCGGCATCGAGCGCGGCACGTGGGATCTCCAGTATCCGGGGGCGGTCACGTTCCCGGGCATGGTGTTGTGGGGCGCCAGCACGAACGGTCCCGCCGCTCCGCCGGGCACGTACCAGGTGCGTCTCACCGTCGACGGCAAGAGCCAGACGCAATCGTTCGTCGTGAAGCGTCATCCGCTCTACAAGGACGTCACCGACGCCGATCTGCAGGCGCAGTTCGACCTCGCGATCAAGATTCGCGACAAGGTCAGCGAAGCGAATCAGGCTGTCGTCGATTCGCGCAGCCTCAAGACGCAAGTCGCTGATCGGCTCACCAAGTCTTCGGACGCGCAACTGAAAGCACGCGGCGACGAGCTCACGAGCGCGCTGAACGATGTCGAGGACGACATCTACCAGGTGCGCAACCAGAGCGGTCAGGATCCCCTCAACTTCCCGATCAAGATCAACAACCGCCTCGCGTCACTCCTCGGCGTCGTGAACCGTGGCGATGGCCGGCCACTCGCGCATACGAGCCAGTTGTTCGTCGATCTGATGGCGGAGCTGAAAGTGCAGACGGACCGGCTCGAGAAGGTCTACGCGGGCGAGCTCGCACGCTTCAACGCGGAAGCGAAACGGCTCGGATTGGACATCGTGAGTGTGAAGCCGCCGGTTCGCATGTAGCGCGCGCGGCGAGGTCTCACGTTGTCTTGACGGATGCCGCTGAAAACACGGGCATCCCACAGTTTCGGCGGCATCCGTTCCCAAGACGTAGAACGGTGCCGCGCGAGCGAAACGCTTAGTGGCTCATTCCGAAACGCGAGAAGGACAGCTTCGTGATTCGGCCGTTTGGTCCGACCGCCCAACCCTGATCCGCGCCGTAGAAGACGACGCTGCGGTAGTCTCCGTCGCGCACGTGGCTCCACTTTTTCCCGTTGTTGCGTGAGAAACTGATCCCCGTTGGGCCGACGACGAGAATGGTCGGGCCGGTGAGGTCAGGGACATACGCGCCTGCAGCAATCGACGTCATCGCGGGTTGCAGGGCGCGCGTCTCCCATGTTTCGCCACCATCTTCGGTTGCGGCGATGAGCGTGTCGGTGGGCGAGTTCGCGTGTGCGGCGAATGCCATGCCGCGCTCCTTGTCGCGAAACGCAATCGAGACGATGCCGAGCGTGTCGTCGCGCGTGACCGGCACGAAGCCGATCTTCCACGACTTGCCCAGGTTCGTCGAGCGGAGGATGCGGCCGCGTGTGGTACCGAACCATGCGCGTGAGTTTCGGCCGGCGATGAGTGTCGTACCGCTCACGGCGGAGCTCCGCTCGTTGGGGAGCGCGGCCGGGAGCGACATTCCCGGGTTGCGGCGCCAGGTGTTGCCGCCGTCGATCGTCGTCATCGTGAGAAACTCTCCGGCGACGGCGTCTCCCATCGCCACGCCGAGCATCGCGTTCCAGAACGCCAGTCCTTTCCACACGACCGCGGAGTCGAGGTTCATCAGTTTCGGGAGCCAGTGGGCGCCGCCGTCCTCGGTCTTGTAGATGCGCGCGAGTCGGCCCGGTCCCACGCTCAGCAGGTACGCCGTGTTGTAATCCACGGCATACACGTCGCGGAACTCGAGATTCTCCCCACCGGGCACGCGGCCGGCCTGCCACGTCGTGCCGCCGTCTGCCGTGTGCGTGTACGTGCCGTGCAAGCCGCTGGCCCACACGGTCGTGCGATTCGCGATGCTGACGGCGATCAGCGTCTCGGCGGTGCCGCTCGTTTGCTCCGCCGTCTGGAGCATGATGTCCGGCTCCTCGAGAGGGGCCCACGAGAACGTCGCGGCCACGATGGCGAACGCGCCGAGGGTACGGAGCGGACTAGGGGACTTCGCCGGCAAGAATCTTCGCAAGTTTGCCACTGTCGATGTTTCCGCCACTGACGATGCACACAATTTTCCGCGCCCCCGCGAGCGCCGCAAGCGCCGGGAGGCGCGTAGCAGCCACCGCCGCCGCACCCGCCCCCTCGGCGACGATGTGTGCGCGTTCCGCGAGGAGGCGCACCGCACCGGCAATCTCGCTAACGGACACGATAGCGGGACGTTCGAGGAGGGTCTGCGCGAGCGGCCACATGGACGGAAAAACGCTCTTGCCGCTCATGCCGTCGACGAAGTTCGGCCCGGGCGTAATGGTAGCGGCACGGCCGGCTGCAAACGATGCGGTCAGCGGTGCCGCGACGTCGACTTCGACGGGAATCACGCGAGCCGAGGAGCTCTGGGCGCGCAGCGCGGACGCGATGCCGCACGTGAGTCCGCCGCCGCCCCAGGGGGCCAGCACGACGTCGACGGGGCCGACGTCGTCCAGGATCTCGAGCCCGATCGTCCCGTTTCCCGCCATGACCAGCGGGTCTTCGAACGGGTGAACGAAGCATCCGTCCATACCGGGATAGGCGTGGTCGACCATCGTCTGCCACCAAGCGTCGAAGCTGACTTTGACGACGCGAGCGCCATAGCGCTCCAGCGCGGCGAGCTTCGTCTCGGGCGCCCGGTCCGGGACGATCACGGTGCAGGGGAGCCCAAGCCTCCGCGCGCAGTAGGCGACGCCTTGCCCCATGTTGCCGGCGCTGGCCGTATACACCCCCCGGGCGAGCGTTTCCGGGCGCGCCGCACGGATCGCGCTCGCGGCGCCTCGGAGTTTGAACGACCCGATCGGCTGGAGATTCTCGAGCTTGAGCCACACCTCACGGTCGTCGCCAGGCAGCTCCACGCGCACCATCGGGGTCCGGATCGCGATGCCTGTGATGCGGTCCCGCGCCGCGCGAACCTCGTCGATCGAAATCGGCCTCAACGCTCCTCCGGGGGTGCGCCGTTCACGGTATGAAAATGCAGGCGGGGCCAGCGCCGCGCCGGTTCGAACGCCGCGCCTTGCTAGAGGGTGGACCCGGCACGATCATCCTTCCTGGTTCGCCAAGCCCTAATCCCCAAGCCCCAAGCCCTCGCTTGCAGCCTACCAACGTCAAAGACCCCCGCTACTACCACAAGGTCGTGGATTGTCAGTGGGCGTGTCCCGCACATACCGACGTTCCCGAGTACATCCGCCTGATCGCGCAGGGCCGGTACACGGAAGCGTTCATGGTGAACCGCGATTCGAACGTGTTCCCGGGCATCCTCGGGCGTACGTGCGACCGCCCGTGTGAGCCGGCGTGCCGCCGCGATCGCGTCGACGGGAAGCCGGTGGCCATCTGCCGCCTCAAGCGTGTCGCCGCGGACCACCGCGACGAATACCGGCACCTGCTGCCGGACATTCCCGCGGTCAAGAACGGGAAGCGTGTCGCGCTCATCGGCGCAGGTCCCGCGTCGCTTACCGTCGCGAACGACCTCATGCCGCTCGGCTACGAGTGCGTGATTTTCGAGGCGAATGCGCAGCCGGGCGGGCTCATGCGCGTGAACATTCCCTCGTTCCGCCTGCCGGCCGAAGTCCTCGACGAGGAAATCGCGGCGATCGTCGATATGGGCGTCGACGTTCGGTACGGCACGCGCATCGACAGCCTCGAGTCATTGCTCGGCGAGGGGTTCGACGCGGTGTTCATCGGCAGCGGTGCGCCGAAGGGAAAGGAGCTCGACATCCCGGGCCGCAAGGAGTGCGCGGCGAACATCCACATCGGCATCGAATGGCTCGCCAACGTGCACTTCGGGCACGTCGAGAAGATCGGCGAGCGCGTGATCATCATCGGCGTCGGCAACACCGCGATGGATTGCTGCCGTACGTCCAAGCGCGTCGGCGGGAAGGACGTGAAGGTGATGGCGCGCCGCACGCGGAAGTTCTTCAAGGCGTCGCCGTGGGAGCTCGAGGACGCCGAAGAGGAACAGGTCGACATCATCGAGAACCACGCGCCCAGGACGTTCATTCGCGAGAACGGCCGGCTCGTGGGCATGCAGTTCGAGCGGCTTCGCTGGGTGGAGAAAGACGGCAAGCAGATCAGCGAAGTCATCGACACGGTGACGATTCCGTGCGACGACGTCATTCTTGCGATCGGCCAGGAGAATTCCTTCACCTGGATCGAGCGCGACATCGGCCTCGAGTTCGACAAATGGAACATGCCGGTCGTCGACAAGCAGACGTTCATGTCGACGCGGGCCGGCGTGTTCTTCGGCGGCGACGCTGCGTGGGGTCCGGAGAACATCATCTGGGCCGTCGAGCACGGACATCAGGCGGCGATCTCGATTCACAATCACTGCCACGGCATCCCGGTCACGGAACGGCCGGAGCCCGGCATGACGCTGGTGAGCGCCAAGCTCGGCATGCACGCGTGGCGCTACAGCAACGACTACAATCCCGCGTCGCGGCAGAAGATGAAGCACGCGGAGCTGGAGAAGCGTTTCTCCGGACTCAACGTCGAAGTCGAGCTCGGCTTCACCGCGGAACAGGTCGCGAAGGAGGTGCAGCGCTGCCTCAATTGCGACATCGAAACGCATTTCACGGAGAAGCTCTGCATCGAGTGCGATGCGTGCGTCGACGTGTGTCCGGTGAATTGTCTCACGATTGCGCCGAACGGCGAAGAGGCCGAGATTCGCGAACATCTGTCGGCGCCGGCGATCAATCCCAAGCAGGCGTTGTACGTGTCCGACGCACTACCGCAGACCAAGCGCGTAATGGTCAAGGACGAAGATATTTGTCTCCACTGCGGACTCTGCGCCGAGCGTTGTCCCACGGCAGCGTGGGACATGCGGGAGTTCGAGCTGATTCTTCCGCTGGCGGGAGGTCGCGTCGAAGCGTCCAAGTCTGCGACGGCAGTTTCAGTTTGATCGTGGCCACCGCTGCGGTCGAGAACGTTCTCGGCACGCTGTTCGAGAACGTTATCGGAAAGCTGGTTACGGATTACGCGGAGCACGCGGACTTGGCGGAGGGTGTTCGGGCGGAGGGCGGTGCCCGCGGGCACGATGCAAGTGGTACGACGAATTTTTGTTGTTAACAACAGCCCCGAGAACCGACGCAATTCCACCCCACGCGCTTCCTCCGCCAATTCCGCGTACTTCGCGTAATCCGCGTCCAGAGCTCTCCGTAAACGTCAGCAAGTGTCAGCAGCCCGAGCCCCGTAAACGTCAGTAGATCTCAGTAGTGCGAGCCATCGTAAACGTCAGCCAGAGCGAGACGATCCGAGCAAAAGCATGAGCGGCATAAACGACTTCACTTTCAAGATCGGGACCGTCAACGGCACCGGATCCGCCTCCGCGAACGGTCTGCTCATGCAGGCCATCTTCCGGATGGGCATCCCGGTCGTCGGCAAGAACGTCTTCCCGTCGAACATCCAGGGGCTGCCGACCTGGTACGAGATCCGGGTCAACAAGGACGGCTACACCGCGCGCCTCGCCCCATTCGACCTCATGGTCGCGATGAACACTGGCACGTACGCGCGCGACATCGCCGAGATCAAACCGGGTGGCTGGCTCCTCTACGACTCGTCGTGGCCCCTCGCGGACCACATGCTCCGCGACGACATCACCGTGCTCGGCGTCCCGCTCGGCCAGATGTGCATCGAGACGTTCGGCGGTGACCGCGAGCGCACGCTGATGAAGAACATCGCGTACACCGGTGCCATCGCGGCGCTGATCGACATGGACATGACCGTCGTCGGAGACATGCTGCAGGAGAAGTTCGGCAAGAAGAGGAATCTCCTCGAGTCCAACCACAAGGCGCTCGCGCTCGGCTACGACTACGTCAGGAAGCACTTCGAGTCCCCGCTGCCGATCCGGCTCGAGAAGATGAACGCGACGAGCGATCACATTCTGATCGACGGCAACGCGGCGGCGGCGCTCGGGTGCGTGTACGCGGGCGCAACGGTGGGCGCGTGGTATCCGATCACGCCGGCGACCTCGCTCATGGAGAACTTCAAGGGCTTCTGCGAACAGTTCCGCGTCGATCCCGAGACGAAGCAGAAGAACTACTGCATCGTGCAGGCCGAAGACGAGCTCGCCGCAGCCGGCATCGTGGTTGGCGCGAGCTGGATGGGGGCGCGCTCCTTCACGCCGACGGCCGGCCCCGGCATTTCGCTCATGGGCGAATTCGTGGGCCTCGCGTACTACGCGGAGGTGCCCGCGGTGTTCTTCGACGTGCAGCGCACGGGGCCCTCGACGGGCATGCCCACGCGCACGCAGCAGTCCGACATTCTCGGCATCGCCTATCTCTCGCACGGCGACACAAAGCACATCATGCTGCTGCCCGCGGACCCCGGCGAGTGCTTCACGATGGCAGTCGCGGCGTTCGACATCGCCGAGCGGTATCAGACGCCGACGTTCGTCGTCTCCGATCTCGACATCGGCATGAACGACTGGATGTGCAAGCGGTTCGTCTGGGACGACAGCTACAAACCCGACCGCGGCAAGGTGCTCGGCGCGGCCGAGCTCGAGAAGGTCGACAAGTTCTATCGCTACATGTCGAACAACGGCGACGGCATTGCGGCGCGCACGCTGCCGGGCGTGCACCCGAAGGGCAGCTACTTCACGCGCGGCTCGGGGCACACGAAGTACGGCACCTACACGGAAGACTCCGCCGAGTATCGCGAAGTCATCGATCGCATCAAGAAGAAGGTCGACGGCGCGGCGGAGAAACTTCCCGCGCCCGAAATCATCCGGCGTGACGGCGGCGCGCGGATCGGCGTGATCGCAATGGGCAGCTGTCGGGGGGCGGTGGTCGAAGGGCTCGATCGCCTCCACGAACAGGGCCACGAACTGGACTTCATGCGCATCAGGAGTTTCCCGTTCTCGGCGGCGGTGAAGGAGTTCGTGCTCGGGCACGAGCAGTGCATCGTGATCGAACAGAATCGCGATGGGCAGCTGCGCTCGCTGCTCATTCTCGAAACCGGCGTGCATGGCGACCGCATGAAGTCGATTCTCGACTACGGCGGTCTCCCGCTCGGAACGGACCGTGTCATCAGCGGTATTCTTGAAGTACTGGGTGTACCGAAGCCGGAGGCAGTCGCCGTATGACGTCGATCACGAAGCCCCGCGTTCAGCATCCGGCGAACCAGAAGAACGCCCTCGGCCGGACGCGCCGGGAATACGAAGGGAGCATGTCGACGCTCTGCGCCGGCTGCGGCCACGACTCGGTCACGGCCGCGTTCGTCGAAGCGTTCTGGGAGCTCGACATCGAGCCGCATCGCGTCGCCAAGCTGAGCGGCATCGGCTGCTCGTCCAAGACCACGGCGTATTTCATCAACGAAGCGCACGGCTTCAACGCGGTGCACGGGCGCATGCCCGCCGTCGCGACGGGGGCGAACGCGGCGAATCGCAGCCTGCACTACGTGGGCGTCTCGGGCGACGGCGACTCGCTCTCGATCGGACTCGGCCAGCTCAGCCATGCGATTCGCCGCAACGTGCGGCTCTGCTACGTGCTCGAGAACAACGGCGTCTACGGCCTCACCAAGGGTCAGTTCTCGGCGTCCGCGGACGTCGGCTCCAAGTCGAAGAAGGGCGAGGCGAATCTCAACCAGCCGATCGATCCGGTGCTGCTCGCGCTGACGCTCGGCGCATCGTTCGTCGCGCGCAGTTTCTCGGGCGACAAGGCCCAGCTCGTCCCGATTCTCAAGGCCGCGCTTCGTCACAACGGGTTCGCCCTGGTCGACGTCATCTCCCCGTGCGTCACGTTCAACGATCACGACGCGTCGACCAAGAGCTATCTCTACACGCGCCAGCACTATCACGAGGTGACGGCCGTGGATTTCGTCCCACTCCAGCGAGAGATCAGCACCGAATACGGGGCGGGGGAGCGCCGCACGATCACGATGCACGACGGGAGCGTCGTCAACTTCCGGAAGGTCGAGGCGGATTACGACCCGACGAGCCGGTCGGCGGCGTACGCCCGCGTGCGCGAAGGCATCGAACGCAACGAAGTCGTGACTGGACTGCTCTATATGGATGAGAACGGCCGCGACATGCACGATCTCAACGGCACCGCCGCGCGCCCGCTCACCGAGATCCCGCACGAGACGCTCTGTCCCGGATCGGCGAAGCTCGCGTCCCTGATGGAGGAATTCCGGTAAGCCTGTGACCGCCTTCCGCAACCGGCACTCGGCGCGCGCTTCGGCGCTCGCGCTCGGCGCGTTCCTCGCGCTTGGAGCGGCTGGTGGAAGGCATGTGCTGTCCGCACCGCGCACGCTGGCCGTGGCGGCTCCTCTCGGGCCCGAAGTGCCAATCGCGACGTGGCCAGCGCGGCCAGCGCGGCCGGCACCTCTGGCACGCCCGGGATTCCGCTATCCCAACGTGAGGTACGACGGCCGCTTTCAGCTCGTCCGCCTGCAGTACACGAGCGGCTATGAGGGCTGGTACTTCGACTACCCCGACATGGAAGAGCATCTGATGACCATGTTCGAGGACCTCACGTCGGTGAAGATCGCCCGAAAGGGCAGCAACATTCTGCCGATGACCTCCGACTCGTTGTTCCGGTGGCCGGTCGCGTACATCTCCGAGCCGGGCTACTGGTACGTCAGTGACGCCGAAGCCCGTAATCTGCGCAACTACGTGAAGAAGGGTGGCTTCCTCATCATCGACGACTTCTTCGAAGGAAGCCGGCAACCGGAATGGCAGACGTTCTTCCGGTCGATCATGTACGTCCTGCCCGATGCGAAACTCTTCCCGCTCGATATCAACAACAAGATCTACAAGGACGTCTTCTTTCGCATCAAGACGATCAGCAACATCCCGTATCCGACGCCGGGCTACGAGTACATCAAGGCGCAGTTCTACGGGATCTACGAGAACAACGATCCGCGCAATCGCCTCATGGTCGTGATCAACTACAACACCGACCTCGGCGACTACATGGAGCACTCACAGAAGAGCTGGTGGCCCGTGAACCTGACGAACGATGCGTACAAGTTCGCGATGAACTACATACTGTACGGGCTGATCTACTAGACGGCGCGGGCACCTGCAAAGGGCGCCAAGTGAACGACGTCAGACGACGTCGCTGTGGTGACGGCGTTGACCGAAAAAGACGTCAGCGAAAATGCGCTGCGACGTTCCCTTGACGTCCTTGTGCAGTCAGCGCCGTCAACCTGCCGTCATCTCACTGGCGCGGTTTGCTTGGCGTTCGGCCGTTGGCAAGTGACGACTACTTGCCGTACGATCCGCCGATCCATTCCTTAAGCGACGCGAGCGTCGGCGGGCCGAGGCGGCGGTCGACGAGCTTGCCGTCTTCGAACAGCAACGTCGACGGAATCTGATTGCGCGCCTCCGTCATGCGGAAGTGCGCCGGCGTGAGCGGAAGCTCCGGCAGCGTGATGCCGTTCTGCCGGATGATCCGGTCAGCATCGGCGCGAAGCGTGCCTGGTTCGAGCGCAGTTGCAACGCCGATGTCGATGCCGCGGTCTGCGAAATAGTTCTGCGCTGTCTGCAGATCGGCGAGTGAGCCGGGGCTGTGCGCGCTCCACGTGCCCCAGATCATGACGAGCTCGTACTTGTGCGACGGCAGCTTCGACTCAGGGAACAGGTCCTTCCACACGCGGTTCGCCGGCAGCTGCGCGCTCGGACTCGGACTTGGCATCGCCTGTGCCGGCGCGCTGAGCACGTCGGACGCCATCATGAAGCCACGGTAGTCGGCGCCTTCGTAGCGGAAGCAGAGGCGGCCGTCCTTCGTCCAGCTCGGGAACAGGCTCGACCCCGGAAGGCTCGCGGTCACGTTCCGCATCGTGTGGTCCTTCACGTCGATCACGACGATGTCGGAGCCCGCGCTGTTCCGCCTGGGTACGTGGAACGCGATGTACTTGCCGTCGAAGGAGAAGTCCGCCTTGGCGCCCGGCAGCCCGGTGTCGAAGATGTCGTCGCAGTTGTCGATGCCGCGTACGACCACGGTGCCGCGCACGAACGTCGTGATCCGCGTGCCGTCGTGATTCGCCAGTGGGCGGTCGCCCGTGCCGATGCCCGGGCAGGAATTCACGTGCGACACCGGCAGCACGGCCTTGTCGCCGTCGAGGTTGTAGTAGTTGCTCGTGATCGTCGTGATCTGTTCCTTGCCGTTCCGCGTCGACCAGCTGTAGTAGTCGCCGTAGCCATCCGGGATCACCGACCGCACGAGCTCGCCGCTCGGGTGATGCCGCATCGTCACGTTCGTGCGGTTCGGATTGAGGAAGCTCGAGTAGATCATCCGGGTGCCGTCGTTCGACCAGTAGGCGTCGATGCCCGGCTCCTCGAATACGACCTTCTTCGTCTTGAGGTCGACGACCGTCACCGTCTGCGTGATGCCGCGTGGCATGTTCGGCGCGGGCATCTCGGACGCGTACGCGATCGTGTTGCCGTCGGGTGAGATGCGCGCGTACGCGAACACGCCCTCGTCCGGCTTCTGCGGATACAGCTTCTCGAACTTCGGGGCTTTGGTCTGCGCGTGTGCGAGCGCGAGCCCGGTCACGATCACGACGAATGCGGTTCTCATGGAACGATGACCTTCACCTTGCTGAGTTGTTGGTCGATCAGCTTCTTGTCGCCCACGATCGCGACGGACATTTTCGACGGATCGATGTACTTCTGCGCGGTCGCGCGCACGTCTTCCGGCGTGACCGCGTGGATGTTCTTGACGTAGTTCGTCAGGTAGTCCTGGCCGAGCCCATGAATGTTCACGAATTCGAGCTGGTTGATCAACCCGGCGCGTGAGCTGTTCTGGAGAGTGAATACGCCGGCAAGGTTGTTCTTGATGCCGTTGAGCTCGGCGGCGGGCGGCGCTTCGGTGCGCAGTCGTCCGATCTCCTTGTAGATCTCGGACACGGAGGGGCCCGTGGCTTCGTTCTTCACGTCGGCGCTCTCGACCCAGATCGACGCGCCCTTTCTCGTCCACAGAAAGGAGAACGGCGAGTAGGTGTAGCCCTTGTCCTCACGAATGTTCGTCGTGATGCGCGAGCCGAACGCGCCACCCAGAATCGCGTCGGTGACGTTCATCTTCACCCAGTCGGGGTTGCTCGGGTTCGCGGCGGGCACCCCGAGCCACACCGAGCTCTGCTGCGAATTCGCGCGGTCGACGACGGCAACGGCCTGCTTCGCCGCGAGCACCGGGGGATTCTCCGTCGCGGGCGCGCCCGCCGCCCAGTTGTCGAATGCGGCGTGGATCGACTTCTCGACGGCCGCCGCGTCGAACACCCCACTCACGAACAGATGCGCGCGCTTGGCGCCGTAGTTCTTCTGGTGGAAGTCCTTCACCCGCGCGACGGTAAACCCGTGCAGCATCTCCTCCGTCGGATAGAAGTGCGCGAAGGGATGCTTGCCGTACATCATCTCGCGGAGCTTCGTCTGGCCGATCGTGCCCGGGGTCGTGAGCGCGATGGCGTTGTCTCGCGAATGCTTGTCGATGATGCGCTTGAAGTCGGGCTCGGCGAACCGCGGGTTCCGGACGATGTCGGCGATGATCGAGACCATCTGCGGCGCGAACTCGCGGAGCGCGTCCCCGTGCACGAGCGCAACCTCGGCGCCCGCGGTGACACTCAGCGCGCCGCCCATCGATGCGGCCTGGCGGGAAATGTCCTGCGCCGTGCGCGTCGTCGTGCCCTCGAGCAGCATGTCCGTCACCACCGACGCGAGCGACACGTCGTTCTCGCCTTCGTCGATGATGCCCGTGCGCACCTGCAGCTCCATCGTCACCTTCGGCACCTTGCCGAACGGCACGAGCGTCACCTGCATCCCGTTCGGCAGCGTCATCGTGCGGCTCGGCGGAACGCGGAAATCCTTCGGCGTTCCCGGCGCGGGCGGGGTTTCCTTCTGCGCGGCAGCAGCTGACGCTGCGAGCGCGATCGCCGCGGCTAGAACTGTCAGGCGGTTCATTTGGCCCCCGGAATGACGGTATAGACGGTACGATTCTCGCGGCGCAGGTACTCGCTCGCGGTCTTCTGAATCTGCTCGGCGGTGATCTTCGCGAAACCATCCTCGAGCGTATTGAGCTTGCCCGGGTCGTTGTCGAACAGAGCGAACGACGCGAGCAGGTCGAGTTTACCGAGCCCCGACTGGCTCTCGACGATGTCGTAGAGTGACGAGCGCATCTTCACCTTCGCACGCGCCAGCGTGGCGGAGTCGACTGGTGTCGTGCGCAGCGACTCGATCTCGGCGTCGATCACTTTGAGCAGTGAGTCGGGCGTCGTCGCGCGGTCGTGGTACAGCGAGACCATCCACAGCATCGGCCCTTCGTAGTTGAACATGTTGCCGAGGCCCCAGTTGATTCCCGCCTGCACGTCGCTTGTGAGGCCGGCGCGCTGCACCAGCGCGTCATACAACTTCGAATCGCGACCCTGGCCGATGATCTGGTCGATCAGACCGAAGGCGTACCAGTCGGGCGTCCAGCGATCCGGCACGTGGTAGCCCAGCCCGAGCGCCGGGCGATTGGCGAGGGCATCCTTGCGGCTGGCGCGCTTCTCCTTGTCCTGTCGCGGCTCGGCGAGATCGGGACGCGCCGGCTGGTCGACCTTGGGAACGCCCGCGAAGTACTTCTCGATCCATGCTTTCGTTTGTGCGGGCTCGAAATCGCCGACGACGGCGAGCACGGCGTTGTTCGGCGCGTAATACGTCTTGAAGAACGAGGACGCGTCTTCGAGAGTCGCGGCGTCGAGCTCCTTGAGATCGCCGTAGAAGTTGTGCGCGTTGTACCAGTTCGTGTTCGCGGTCATCGGCAGGTCGATCCACGGGAACGAGCCGTACGGCTGGTTGAGCACGTTCACCATGACTTCGTTCTTCACCACTTCCTGCTGGTTCTTGAGGTTCGATGCATCGATCGCGAGTCCCTTCATCCGATCGGCCTCGGCCCACAGGATAGTCTCGAGTGTGTGCGACGGCACGAGCTGGTAGTAGTTCGTAAAATCGAATCGCGTGGAACCGTTCAGTACGCCGCCGTTGGACTCGACCAGCTTGATGAACTCCAGCTTGCCGAGGTTCTTCGAGCCCTGGAACATCAGATGCTCGAACAGATGCGCGAACCCCGTGCGGCTCTTGGGCTCGTTGCGGAAGCCGACGTGATAGTAGACGCCCGCGCCGACCGTGGGCACGGTGGCGTCGTGCGACAGTACGACACGCAGGCCGTTGGGCAACGTGTAGTAGTCGATGTCGGCGCTGAGTTTGGTCGTCTCGGCTTTGTCGGCGGCGTTGCAGGCCGCGAGCAGCGAGACGAGAACGAGCGCGAGGCTGCCGCGCCGCGCGGTGAACGAGCGAGAGAGAAACACGCGTGCTCCGTTGATTGTTGCCGAGTGCAATCCTCGGGGGTGCGGCGACAGTGTCAAGCTCACCGTTTGTCGACGACGACCGCACCCCCCTTCATCACCCATTTGACACGGTTGATCACGACATCGATGTCCGCGAGCGGATTGCCGTCGACCGCGACGATGTCCGCGAAGTAGCCCGGCGCAATTCTGCCGAGCTTGTCCTGCATACCCAGCAGCTCTGCGGCCCCGGTTGTCGCGGTCGCGAGCGACTGTGCAGGCGTCATGCCGGCCTTCACGAACCAGCCGAGCTCGCGCGTGTTCTCGCCGAACATCCAGTACACGGCGTCGGAGCCCATGCCCATCTTGACGCCCGCTTTGTGCGCGCGCCGCACGGTTTCCAGGTTCAGTGCGCGAAACGAATCGAGTCCCGCGACCTGCTGCGCGTTGTACCCCAGCAGCGTGGCGTTCTCGGCGTAGAACCGATTGTGGTCGACGGTGGGGACGTAGTACGTGTTGGTCTTCGCCCACTCGGCGAGCACGGCATCGCTCACGCCCGCCGGATGCTCCACGGAGTTCGCGCCCGCGCGCATTGCCGCGCGTCCGCCCGAGTCACCGTAAGAGTGGATCGCAATTGGTTTGTGGAGCTTGTGCGCTTCCGCCACTGCGACCTGCATCTCGCGATCGGTGAACGTCTGCGTGCCGGTCACGTTCGCGTAGGTGCCCGTCGACCCGTACATCTTGATCCAGTCGGCGCCGGCATCGACCTGCGCTTTCACGGCCGCGGCAATGTCGAGTGTGTCGACGATGCGTCCGTTTGCGGGATTGCGTGTCGGCGGATTGCCCCCGCGCCCCGCATTCGCTTTCGACATACCGTAGCCCGCGACGAACATGCGCGGGCCAGGATACACGCCCTTGTTGATCGAATCGCGCAGCGCGATGTCGGTATAGTTTGACGCGCCGAGGTCGCGCACCGATGTCACACCGGTCTCGAGGGTCTTGAGCGCGTTCTGCGCGCTGAACATCACGACGGAATCCTTGCCGCGCGGCGACGGGCGCGACGGATTGCTCTTGTCCTTCCAGTACGTCATGTGCGTGTGCAGGTCGATCAGGCCGGGAATTGCCGTGAGCGGGCGCAGATCGACGACCTTCGCGCCCGCAGGCACGGCGCGGTCGCCGCTGCCGACACTCATGACACGGTCACCTTGAACGACGACGACCGCGTCGGTGATGCGCCGGCCCGTCGCGTCTGCAAGCGCGCCGAATCGGAGCGCCGTCTGTGGAGTGCCCGGCGGCGGGGACGGTGCCGGAGTGCTCGAAGAGCAGGCGGCGGTGGTGAGCAGAGCGCCCGCGGCGCGCAGGAAACGCATGGAGGCAACCTCGGAGTCAGTCTGTCAGTCGAGTGCCCTAAGCTATAGACTAGGCCATCTCACGGAAGGGAGAGACTCGATGCGAATGCGCGTCCTGGTGGTGGCCACAGTGTTGGGCGTCGGGCAGGTCGCAGCGCAATCTGTCCGTGATAGCGCCGGTGTGCGCATCGTAGAGAGTACCGCTCCACTCCGAAGCGGAGCACGGGCATGGCGCCTCGATCCAACGCCGGTGCTCGACATCGGAGATGGCCGCGATCGGGAGCATGAGCTCGCGTACATCACGGGCGTCTCGCGATCACCTGACGGCCGCGTTGCGGTGGCAGCGCAGTCGACGAACATGACGAGACTGTTCGATGCGAGCGGCCGTTACCTCGGCACGGTTGGAGGCGTAGGAGAAGGCCCGGGCGAAGTGAAGCAGCTGCTCAGCGTCCGGTTCATCGCCGGCGACACGCTGCTCGTATACGGCAGTGGCCGGCCGCAATACTTCACGACAGCCGGGAAGCTCATCCGCGAGGCTCCACGTCGCGGCGGACCGGGGGGGTATCCGTTCCCCGTCGCGGTCTTCTCGGACGGGTCGTTCGCGGGATACGCCTCTGCGCGCGATTACCGGCTGCGTCCGCTCCCGGGCCGCGTGACGGACTCGGCGGCGATCGTGCGCGTGTCGGCGCCCGGCGGCACGATCGACACCATCGTCCGTGCGGTCCCGATGAACGAGCGCGACGGCGACAACGGGGTGACGTTCGGCCCGTTCATCGCGATGTCCGGACGCGGCTCGGAGCTCTATCTCGGGTACCCGAGCCGGTACGAGATTCGCGCATACTCGACGAGCGGCAAGCTGCTTCGTGTGCTGCGGAAGCCGAACGTCAACCGCGTGGTGTCCCAGCAGACGATCGCGGAGTACAAAGAGGCCCGACGCAAAACCACCGTCCTCATGGATGGCAACACACCTGTTCCGCTCTCAGCGGAGGCCCGCGCGCGGATCGATGCAACGCCTTTCGCCGAGCGGTACTCGGAGTTCGTTGCGCTGCTTGCCGACGCCGACGGCAACGTCTGGTCGCAGAACTACAACGACAGCAAGCGAATCATGTGTGGCGGAATGGTCTGCACGCCGACGTACCGCGCGCCGAGCACATGGGAGGTGTTCGACCATGAGGGCCGATGGCTCTGCACGGTCGCCATTCCCGCCGATTTCACCCCGCTCGATATCGGATCGGACCACGTCACCGGCGTCTGGCGCGACGCCGACGACGTCGAACACGTTCGCGTCTATCGGCTCATCAAACCGTAAGCCGTGCGGCGCTCGCGCGCGTCACGACGAACGCGATGATCCACGCGGCAAACAGAAACGCCGACGCCAGGAGATACGGTGAGCCCGGCAAATGCCACGCGCCGGTGCCGTGAATGCCGGCTGCAAAGATCGAGGTGAACAGGGTCGGCGCAATCACCTGCGTCAGACCTTGCACGCTCCCGTTCGCGCCTTGCAACTGGCCGTGCTCGTTCGCCCCGACGCGGCGCGTCATGAGCGCATTGATCGCGGGGCTCGTGAGCCCGAAGAGCGAGCCGAACGGAATGCCGAGCAGAAAGAGCCCGCCGCGCGGCGCGAGTCCGTAGATCGCCATCGCCGTCATGCCGCAGCCGAGTCCGATCAGCAGAGTGCGACGCTCGCCGAAAATCTTCACCGCGCGCCCGACGAGCCCGCCCTGCACGATCATCGAGCACACACCTACGAGTGAGAGCACGAGCCCCACCGCGCGCTCGTCCCAGCCGTACCGGTAGTCCGCGTACAGCACGAACATCGAGGGCAGGGAATTGTGCGCGAGCACGTAGAGGAAGAGCACGCCCGCGAGGCCGAGCAGCTCGGGATGCGACTTGAGCAGGATCAGCGAGCCGATCGGATTTGCACGACTCAGCTTGAACGGTGAGCGTCGCTCCGGCGGCAGCGACTCGGGCAGCACGAAGAACCCCCAGAGCGCATTCGCGAGACTGAACCCGGCGGCGATCCAGAACGGCAGGCGCAGGTTCACGCCGCCGAGAAAACCGCCGAGCGCCGGACCGATGATGAACCCGACGCCAAATGCCGCGCCGAGCAGGCCGAACTTCGCCGCACGTTGTTCCGGTGGCGTGACGTCGGCGATGTACGCGCTCGCGGTGGGAAAACTCGCGGCGGTGATGCCGGAAATGATCCGCCCGACGAACAGCCATTGCAGCGACGGCGCGAGCGCCATGAACACGAAGTCGCAGCCAAGCCCGAAGATCGAAAGCAGGATGACGGGACGCCGTCCGTAGCGGTCCGACAGCGCGCCAAGGACTGGCGCCGAAAAGAACTGCATGACTGCCCAGACGGTCCCGAACACGCCGAGTGCGTGCGCTGCGCCGGCGGCGTCCCCGCCCTGAAACTGCATGATCAGCTTCGGCATCACCGGGATGATGACGCCGAACGACAACACGTCGAGGAGGACCGTGACGAACACGAACCCCACCGCCGCGCGACTCGGGCCGCGCGGCGATGTCTCCGCGAGCGGGTTCACCATGGCGACGAAATCGGGATGATCTGTCGGCGGTTGCGCCGGTAGATCTTGAAGTCCGCGTCGAGCGTGAGCACGGTGATCCGCGGATCCAGTTCCGTCATGCGCACCAGACACGCGTCCGCAAAAGACATCGGGACCGACTTGTAGCGGGAGACCAGCTGTCGAATGGCGATGAGCTCGAAGTCCGCACGAAAGGCGATGCGAAGCGCGCCGCGTTCGACGAGCTCGATCACCTTCGCCGGTCCACCGTCCAGATCGCGGACGAGATAGCACGCTTCCGCAATGACGGCCTCGCAGGTGTACGCGGGAGGGGTAATCTCGGCCCACCGGCCCCGCGCCCACACGTGGTACTGGTCACGCCGGTCGAGCAGGGCGACGATCGGGCCGGTGTCAACGGCGAAAAGCACGTTGACGCCTTACTTCCCGAAGCCCTTCAGATGCCGCTTGCTGGTCGACAGATCGCCGGGACCGGAGAGGCTGCCGACGATGTCGCCGGCGAGCGAGAGTCCCGTCTCGCGGGCGCCGTGTCCGTACGCGCGCAACGCCTCGCGAACCACGGCCGACCGGCTGACGTTCATCCTGTCCGCCATTTCGTCGATTTCACGATCGAGTTCCGGATCGACCTTGATCGAAAGAATGCGAGGACGGCGAGGAGTATTACTCATGGTACAGAATCGTAATACCGCCAGGCCGGCTGGTGCAAGACCGCGACGCCAGGGTCGTACTAGCGCACCACGCCCACGCTGAACTCGCCGTGCTGTACGTTGGCGCACGACGGCTGCCCGCCTTCTTCAAACCCGTCGGGCAGGCAGCCGGTGAACGAGAAAGTGCCTTGCACGTTCGTGTCGGTGTAGCGCGTGATGATGATCGAACCGGAACTCAGGCCGCGTCCCACGCTTCCCGTCGAGTAGAAGTAGATCTCCTGGTTGAGCTTGCGCGCATACCGCGCGAATCCGAGCGTTTGCGTATTGCCGCTATGGACGATGAACTCCTGCTTGCCGTTCACCTCGGTCTTCTCGACGAGCTCGTCGACCAGCACGAGCGAGATGTTGTTGCCGGCATCGTCGGAGCCCGTGATCGTCAGGATTCCCTGCGCGACGGTCGCATAGACGCCGAACCGCCCGACGAAAGTCGTGGTGCCCGTCGTCGCGTGCATGAACGCGCTGCCATTGTCGCCCGGGCTGAACGCGATGTCGCCGCCGCATCCGGCAATGGTTGCGGTCGCGGACGCCGTGACGATCGCGGCCAGAGTTGCACGCAATCCACGACGGATTCTCGGGGGGAACACAGAGGCCAGGGTGAACATCGGATCCTCCGGGAGTGGAGCGCCGGTCTCGAGCAGATGGCGGCGCTGCGTCGCAGGAAAACTACGTCGCGAGCCGGTGGCTGGGGGCCCCAAAAAGCAAACGCCCCCGCGCGCCGGCATGGCACGCGGGGGCGTTCACCTCCCGAGACGTCAGGATATCGACTGGCCGCAGAATGAGCCCGAGACCGTCGCGCTCGGAATTCCGCTGCCGCTATACGACGCGTGAATGGTCAGGTTGATCGCGCACGTGCCCGACTTGCCGTTGCCCGCCCAGCTGATGTTGCCCTGTTCGTGAAAGTCGTACGTGTAGCCGCCGTTCCCGCTCTGCAGGTCCAGGTTCAGCGTCAGGCCGGAACCGTCGAACGTGAAGACGGTGCCGTTGCCGGTTGCCTTGCAGCTCGAGAACGTGCTGGTGACGTTGCCGCTCACGGTGACATTCTGGCCGCTGACAGATGACGAGACCGTCCCTTGCGCTCTCGTCGTTCCGCCGCCGGGACAGGGCACCGTGTTGTCGAAGGTCGTGGATCCCGACTGCGCGGCGATCTGCGCGGCGAGCGCTTCGCCGCTGGACACATCGAACCATGCGCCGCCGATGAACAAGGCCTGGAGTGCCGACGTCATGCCCTGAACTTCGGCCGCCGATGGGTTGCCGGTGTTCGTATTCGGATCGGTGCCGGTGTCGTCATCGCCGCCGCCGCAAGCGGTCGCGAGCGTCAGAAGCGCGATGAATGCGTACGGGAGCGTGCGCGTGCGTAGCTGCATGAAGAAAACCTCGACCTGATGGATGGTGTGAAGCGAACGGCGGCGTCCGCTATGTCGCGCTGTAAAATCTGATGGGCTCGCAAAGCGTGTCAACGACCCTGGTCACACCATCTCACACCATGTCACACCATCTCACACCGTTGTCACACGGAGTGTCACTCCGTCCGCACGCGAAACTCGAAGCAGTCCGCGCGGCTGTAGTGGCCCGCGACGTCGAGCGACATCGATTCGCGCCGCACGGCGCCCAGCTCGAGCGTCGCGTGTAAGGTTTTCTCGCACTCGTACTGCGGATCGACGAGGTATTCTCCGCGCGGACCGATGATCGCCGAGCCGCCGCGCAGCACGTACTGGTCGTCGTGAGACACGCGCGCAGGGTGTGCTTCGAGTTCGTGAGGTAGATCACGCGCGCGCATCAACGACCCGGCGGCAAGCACGAAGCACCGGCCTTCGAACGCGTACTGCCGGCTGGCGATCTGATGCATTTCGTGCACGGTCGGCCACACCGCGATGTGAATGTCTTCGCCCGATTCGTGCAGTGCCTGGCGCGCGAGCGGCATCCAGTGCTCCCAGCACACGAGGCCGCCGACGCGAACGCCATCGACCGGCACTGCACGCAGGCCGCGCGCGTCGCCGTTTCCCCAGACCATCCGCTCCGTGTACGTGGGCACGAGTTTCCGATGGCGGTTGACCAGCGCGCCATTCGCGCTGTACGTGAGCAGGGAGTTGTACAGCGTATGGCTTCCGGGGCCGGCGGTCACGCGCTCGGTCACGCCGACGACGAGCGTGATGCCGCAGCTGTGGGCGATGCGCCCGAGCGCGGCACCGGTGTCGCCTTCGACATCGACGCTCTCCGCGGCATGTCGTGCAAAGACGTCCTGAACCGGACGCGCATCCCACAGGGCGACGTCGCGACAAACGTCGAGCCAGATTGGATAGCCCGGCAGCCACGTTTCCGGAAACACGACAAGACGCGCGCCGAGGGCCGCGGCCTCGCGAGTCAGCGATTCGGTCTTGGCGAGCCCATCCGCGAGCGATGCGCAGACTTCAGCCTGGACGACGGCAACGGCGAGCGTGGCGGCGGTCATGCGGGCCAACGTACGCACGGTGCGGCGCCGGCTTCAACCCTGATGGCGCCGAGTCTGAGCCCGCGGTCTCCGGCCGTCCACCAACCGCGCGGCGTTCGGCGTTGTCCAACGGCAGATTCCCGCCATGAGACTCACGATGGATACGCTGTTGCAGGACATTCGCTACGCCTTTCGCCGCCTGCGAAAGAGCCCGGGCTTCTCCGCGGTGGTGATGCTGACGCTGGCACTCGGCATCGGCGCGAATACGGGAATCTTCAGCGTCGTCAACACGGTTCTCCTGCGCCCGCTGCCCTACAAGGAGCCGGAGCGGTTGACGACGCTGTTCCACTTCTATCCGGTGCTGAACAACCTCGAGGCGCCCGTGTCAGCGCCGGGCTTCAAGGACTATCAGGCTCGCCCGTTCTTCGAGTCGGCCGCGGTGGAGACCGGTTGGGGGCCGACCGTGACGGGGAGCGGCGACCCGCAGCGGCTCACAGGCAGCATCGTGTCGGGAGACTACTTCACCGTGCTCGGCGTGCCCGCGATGATCGGCCGGCCGCTCCGGCGCGACGAGGACGAGCCCGGCAAGAACAAGGTCGTGGTGCTGAGCTACGGACTCTGGCAACGACTTTACGGCGGCGACCGCTCGGTCGTGAGCGGCGGCCGCAAGATGATTCTCAACGACGAGCCGTTCGAGATCGTCGGCGTCATGCCGCCGCACTTCCGGGACTTCTGGAACCGGCCGGCGGAAATCTGGTCACCCCTCGCGCTGCCGCCCGAAGCGTTCGCGCGCAACCGCGGGAACGAGTTTCTCAACTTCATCGGCCGTCTCAAGACCGGCGTCTCGCACGAGACCGCGCGCAAGGAGATGACGGCGTACGCGCAGCAGCTCAAGCGCGACTTCCCGAATCTCTTCGGCGGCGCGTGGTCGCTGAAAACCAAGCCGCTCGCGGATCAGGCGATCGGGGGGATCAAGCCGTCGCTCTATCGCCTGCTGTGGGCCGTCGGGTTCGTGCTGCTCATCGCCTGCGCGAACGTCGCCAATCTCATGCTCGTTCGCGCGGCGGCGCGGCAGAAAGAAGTGGTGATTCGCACCGCGCTCGGCGCGCAGCGCGGTCAGCTCATCCGGCAGCTCCTGGTCGAGAGCGTACTGCTCGGAGTCTGCGGCGGCGCCCTGGGTCTCGGGCTCGCCCAGCTCGGTGTGCGCGCGCTCATCGCGATCAACCCCACGAGCCTTCCGCGGGCAGACGAGATCTCGATCGACACCAACGTCCTGCTGTTTACGCTGGTGATCGCGGTCGTCACGGGTGTGTTGTTCGGTCTGGTGCCGGCGTTGCAGACGGCGCGGCCCGACCTCAACGAAACGCTGAAGGAGGGCGGCCGGGGGTCGTCGGCTGCGCGTGCGGGCACGCGCGTTCGGCAGGGTTTGGTGATCGCGCAGACAGCGCTCGCGCTCGTCCTGCTCGTCGGCGCGGGATTGCTCATGAAGAGCTTCGCCGCGATCAACGACATCGATCCGGGCTTCCGTGCCGATCACCTGCTGACGTTCAATCTTGCCCTGCCGCCCACCAAGTACCGCTCCGACACCGCTGTACGCGCGTTCTTCGACGAAGCGATTCCGCGACTCGAAGCCGTGCCCGGCGTGAAGGCCGTGGGCGCGACGAGCGTGATGCCGTTCAGCGGCGGATGGTCGACCGCGAGCTTCACGGTCGAAGGGTATCAGCCGCCCCCGAATCAGCCCGGCCCGTGGGGCGACTTCCGTGTCGCGACCCCGAAGTTCTTCGAGACCATGAACATCAAGGTGCTCACCGGCCGAACGTTCGACGCGCGCGACATCCTCGGCGCGCCGAGCGTCGTCGTGGTCGATGACGAGTTCGCCCGGCGATTCTGGCCTGGCGCAAATGCCGTCGGCAAACGCATCACGTTCAACCGGCTCACCGATACCGCGATCACGTGGATCGAGATCATCGGCGTCGTCGCGCATACCAAGCACGAAGCGCTCGACGCCGACGCGCGGGTGCAATACTACTTCCCGTACGCGCAGCGAACGCAGCGGCGCATGAGCATCGCCGTTCGCACCGCGGTCGCGCCGCTCTCGCTCACCCCCGCGCTGCGGCAGGCGGTGCAGAGCATCGACAAGGACCAGCCGCTCGCGCGCGTGCAAGCGATGGAATCGATGATCGGCGACTCCGTCGGCCCGCGGCGGCTGAAGATGGTGCTGATCGAAGTGTTCGCGGCCGTCGCGCTCGTGCTCGCGTCACTCGGTATCTATGGTGTGATCTCGTACACGGTGGCGCTGCGCACCCAGGAAATGGGCATCCGCATGGCGCTCGGCGCGTCGCAGCGGACGGTGCTCGAGCTCGTGCTCGAGCAGGGGATGACGCTCGTGCTGATCGGCGTCGGTCTTGGCGTCGCAGGCGCGCTGCTCCTGACCGTGTTCATCCGCTCGGAGCTCTACGGCGTGACGCCGCGCGACATCTCGACGTTCCTGCTCGTGCCGTCGGTGCTGGCGGTGGTGGCGTTGTTTGCGACGCTCGTGCCGGCAATTCGGGCTACCAGGGTGGATCCGCTGACGGCGCTCCGTCCGGACTGAGGGCAGAACTGATGGGCGGTACTCCAGGGGCGCGCCCCGGGAGCGCGCCTCAAAGCGCGTGACCCACGAGCGTGACTCCGCAAGCGACAACGACGCCGGGGAAGTTGGGGCACGCCCCACCACGCTTTTCGGCGTCACGCGTGAGCGTCACGCTTTTTGAATACCGTTTTCGGAGTCACGCTCGCGGAGTAACGATCGGTTCGGTAACAGGACTCCGTCCCGACCGCCGCAGCCAGTATTCGTTCTACTGCCCTCCGCGCCCGCCTCGTCCTCTCCCTCGCCCCGCCGTAGAGTCCACCGGCACACGCGGAATCTTCTGATCGCGCATCGCCGCATGGTACGCGAACACCGCCATCACGATCGCTGACTGATTCAGGCTCGCGGGGTCCACCCGCTCGACGAAGTCGGCATTGGTGTGATGCTCGCGCGTGTCGTAGTTCGTGTAGTCCTTGATCGCGGTGAATCCGGGAAGACCCTTGTTCTTGAAGCTGAGGTGATCCGTGCTGGGAATGCCGCCGATCACGTTCTTCTTGAGGCCGATGTCCCTGAGTGGTTCGAGCCACGCATCGAAGATCGCTTTCGCCCCCGGGTTGTTCTCCATGTAGAAGCCGTACGTCGGCCCGGTGCCCGGGTCGTCGTTCAGATACACGTCGAACGCGTCACGCGCGGCCTTGCCCGTGGAATCGTTGAGATACTTCGAGACGTACGCGACCGAGCCGAGCAGCCCCTCTTCTTCGCCGCTCCATAGCGCGAGCCGAATCGTGCGGCGCGGATGCACGCCGATCGCCTTCAGGATGCGCATCGCTTCCATCATCGACGATGCCGCGTCGGCGTTGTCGGTTGCCCCGGTCGCCGTGTGCCACGAGTCGAGGTGCGCACCGATGAGCACGACTTCGTTCTTGAGCGCTGGATCCTCGCCGGGAATCTCCGCGAGCACGTTGTAGGTGTTCGTGTCGGATTCGAAATACTTAACGGCAAGGTCGAGCCGGAGCTGCACGGGCGCGCCGCTCTTGATGGCGTTGACGACCATGTTGTACTGCTCGGCGACGATGATGATCGAAGGCGTCGCATCGTTCGGCGTGTTCTTCTGGCCGCCCTGCACGAAGATGGTCCCGTGCTCGCCCTGCGTCGCGCGGAGGACCGCCGCGACGCCGAACTTCTGCAGCAGCGGCCGCATGGTGTTGAGCGGCGTCGTGTACTCGCTCCGCTCCGCGCGCGGTGCACCGCTCGGGACGGCGCTGTCCGCGTCGGCAGGTTGCAGACGATCCTTGCGAATGAACGCGAGTTGCGGCTGCTGCGCGAGCACGATTGCGCCGCGCAGCTTCTCTCCCAGCGCTTCGATCTCGGCGGCGGTCTTGTCGCCAAGGTAGATGGCGGGCGCCGTGATGGCGCTCTTGAGGCCCGGCGTCCACGCTTCGGGGAAGCCGACGAGCGGGAAATACCGCGGCGCCGTCATCTCGAGCGTGAACTTCTGGAGCTCCCAGCCTCGCCCGAATGGCCACGGGTCGAGCTTCACGTTGCTCAGGCCCCACTCGGCCAGCTTCGCGCGCGCGAAGTCCACCGCCTGTTTGTGCGCGGGTGATCCGGTCAGCCGTCCACCGATCACGTTCGTGAATTGATTGAACGTCTCGAGCGCGCGGGAGTGCGCGGCCGCTTCGGCCTTGATCTTCGCGATCATGGCCAGGTCGACGCGTTCCTGCGCGGCGGCGAACGACGCCGCGAGAACGACGCCGGCGAACGCGACGACGGCGCGCGTCGCCGAGCGGGCGAACGATGGCGAACGGTTCACGCGATGCTCCTGAAAGGCGCTATTTCTCGGTGCGAATGTCGATCGGAACGATGGTGCGGCCCCAATGCAATACGAGCTGTGCAGAGTCTGCGTTCACCATCGGGAAGTAGAGGCCGAGCGATTCCATGTGCTCGCCCGTTCGCGGCGTGGCTTTCACGCGAAGGGCATCGGCGCTCTCCGACGGATAGCGCAGGTGATGGACGGGCGAGCGCTTCGAGAAGATGATGGTCCACTGCTCGCGCTCGGGAATCGTCCACAGGCTGTACGTGCCGGCGGCGAGGGGCTCGCCGTTTATCCTGAGCGCGGCGGTGGTGGTGAAGACCGCGGCGGTGTCGGAACTCGGCGACCAGACGGCGCCCCAGGGCACGAGCACCCCGAATAACTCGCGCCCCTTCGCCACCGGTCGGCGGTAGCGAATGTCGATCTGCGCATTCGCGATGACCTGCGACACGGTGGCCAGCTGGCTCGGCCGCGCCGCCTGGGCGCGCGCGCCCGGCGCAACCGCCACGACGAGTGTCGCCGCGATTGCGCCGGTTCGAATGACGCTCAGAGTCCGCATGCGACGAGTTTTGCGTTGAGCCGGGCAAAGGCCGCGGGGTCTGCGGGCTTCACCCAGTCGTGGTCGATGAGATCCCAATCAGGATCGAGCGCGTCGATGCCGTGCTCCGCAAGCAAACCGCCGGCACACACGACGAATTGCGTGCGGTACGGGAACAGGAATCCTCCCTCAGCGCCGAGCACGGCGCGGGCGTCCTCGTACGTGCGGCACCATTGCGAGAGGTAGAATGCCGACCGCGGCGCGTCGAAGAGCGACTCGACGTGCGCGGTGCGCGGCATCGGCGCCGCGGTACGAAGCGCCGCCCACGACGGATACCCACACTCCACGGCGATCACGTTGAGAGCGTGCTTGCGGCGGATGTCGTTGCTCCACGCAACGAGGCGCTCCGGCGTGAGCGCGGCGAAATGCGGCAGCACCCGAAACCGCTCCGCCGCCGCCGCCGCGCGCGCCGAGTCGTTGCTTCGCAATGCCTTGAGGAGGAGCGAGGCGCGAATGGCGCACTCGCGAACGGTTGGCACGCCCGGTGCGACCGGACGGGCCGTGTCTGGAACGGCTCCCATGAACGACTCCAGGAAGAACGGCCGTGCACCCGATCGACAGGCCAACCAGGAGAAGAGAGCTGGGCACTTCGTATCGCTCCCTGCGGGGATGACGTCGTCTTTCTCGGGTCGTGGCGCACCCCAGGCACCGACGTGAAGCATAGATACGAAGAGAGGCAGATGGAAGACGTCTTCGTCTTCCATCTGCCTCTCTTCCTTCGTCGAACCGGGCTCGGGTTTCCTAGTTCTGCGTGGCGGCCTTCTTCGGTCCGAGGTATTTCCCGTACCAGTCGAGTATTCGCTGGTGGTAGTCGACGAAGTCTGTCTCGGTCGTACTCGGCGTGCCGTGTCCACTGTTCGTGTAGCTCACCCACGTGACCGTCTTTCCGAGCCGGCGCAGCGCGTAGTACATCTCGCGCTCGTTCAGCTCCGGGACGTTGTGGTCCTGGCCGCCCGTGAGGAGCAGCAGCGGGGTGGTGATGCGATCGGCGAAGAAGATGGCCGAGTTCGCGATGTACTTCTGCGGCTGCTCCCAGAGGGTGGCGCCGATGCGGTCCTGGCTCGCTTCCGCCGCGTTGATGTTGTGCGCGCCGAGCCGCGGGCTGTCCGTGTAGAACGAGATCATGTCGACCTTGCCGCTCATGTTGATGGCGGCGGCAAAGCGCTTGGTCTGCGTGATCAGGAAGTTCGTCGCGAAGCCGCCGTAGCTCGTGCCGTGCACGCCGAGACGCGCGCTGTCGGCGACGCCCATCTCGATCAGCTTGTTGGCCGCGGCGGTGACGCCCTTCGTCCAAGCCTCACCCGGGAATCCGATGTCGAAGTCCACGCTCGGCTTCATCACCGCGTAGCCGTGCGCGGAGAGCAGATTCGCCACGACGTCCCACGAGTCGTCGAAGAAATCTTCGTAGATGATGAACACCGTCGGGTACCGCGTGCCCTTCTGATAGTTCGCCGGATAGAACAGCACGCCGTACTCGCTCTTGCCATCGGCGTTGTGGTATTTGACGAGCTCGGTCTTCGCGACGGGCTTCGTTGCGAGCTGCGGATTGGTCTCGATGATGCGGCGAAGGTTGCCGAGCGCGCCGTCGCCGACGTACACGTCCGCGATGTGATTGCCTTCGGCGATCGTCAGGACCGACGTCGACCCGTCATCGGAGACGCGAAGCCCGTTGAAGAACTTGGCGCCCTTCACGAGCGTGTCGGTCGCCTTCGTCTGGCGGTCGTACCGCACGATGGCGCGATTCCACTCGGTGCGCGAGTTGACGGTGAGGTAGAGATAACGCGCGTCGTGACTCCACTGCGCGACGGCGGGGCGCGGCGCGTTGGGATTCGACGTGTCGGGGAGCGCCACGACCATTTCCTTCGAGCCGTCGGCGACCTTCACGACCCAGATGCCCTGCGGATTCGTGGCGAGCAGCTCCTGTGCGTTCGCGCTCCAGCGCGACACGGTGAAGCGCTCGTTCGCGGCTGCACGCGCTGCGGCGCGGCCGGCCGGGCTGCTATCCGCCGGCGCCGGCGCCCCGCCACCGTTTCCGCCGCGTGCCCCACCACCCCCGCGCCCGCCACGTCCGCCGGCGCCGCCCGTCGGACCGGCACCGGTGCAATTGGTCGATCCGTTCGGCGCGGGCGTGCCGAGAATCTGCTTGCGTGTCGAATCGTCGAGCGACGTCACGAACACGCGCCCGTCGCAGGCGACGGTGTAGTGCTTGCCGTCTTCCGCCCAGCTCAGCTGCACCCCCTGCGACGTCGGGAACAGCGTGCGTGGGCTTCCCGAGGCGGTGTGCGCGACGATCTTGTTCGCGCGACCGCCGCCGCCACCGCCGTAGTTGGTCCTGGTCTGCAGATCTTCGTTCGTGACGATGACCGATCCGTCTTCCGCCATCGACCACGAGTTGATGCGTTGCTCCGGCACGAGGGTCTTCACCGCGCCGGAGGCGATGTCCCATGACGCGACCGATCGCTGCGCCGCGCGACGGCCGAGCTCGTCCCATTCGAGAAACTCGTCGGCACCGTTCAGTACGACGATCGGCCCTTTGGTGATCTCGGTGAATCGCGCAGTGGCCGCTTTCTTCCACGCGTCGGTGCGCAACGCGAACACGAGTTGCTTGCCGTCCGCCGTCCAGCGCAGCTCACTGTTCTCCGCGATGTACTGCCCGGCATTCTGCGGCGGAAGCTTGAGCGTCGTGATCTTGCCGGTGCCGCGATCCCACACGTTGAGCTGCAGCGCGTCGTTTTCGATGAGGAACATCGCGAGCCGCGTACCGTCGGGCGACCAGTTCGCCGCCCGGACGGTTTTCTTCACCGGAAACACCGGACGCTGCGCTCCCGTCTTCGTGTCGATGACCAACAGGCGCGACTGTGGCGCACGGAGATACGTCGGGTCGTTGTCGCGATAGTAGTCCGTGCCGAGACCGTCGCGTCGCACCGAAATCGTGACCGCGAGCCATTTGCCGTCGGGCGTCAGATCCTGAATCGACACGCTGTTCAGATCGAGCAGATCCTTGATGCCCAGCGAATCCGTCGCGGCGCGCTGTTTCGCGATGGGTGCCTCGCGCGTGGGAGCGGCCGCAGCCGAGACGAGAACGAAGGAGGCCAGCGCACCAGCGCGGACGGAGGGAAGGAACGACGAGCGGCGCATCGACATGCTCCGTAATGAGGAGGATGGGTACGTCAAAAAGATGGGGGGGAACGAAGACAAAGCGATAGCCCGGTGTCAGGGGCCGTCCCGCCCCGTGAGGATCAGCGCCACGCGGAGCGCGCGATCGATGCCTCCGCCCTGGGAAGAGGCGCGGTCGCGGAACTCCGCGTTCCACTGGTCGCACTCGGATGGCGTGAGGCGGCGATCCGCGAGACTTGTGTCGAGGCGCCGAAGCAGGTGCACGACCTCCGCGGTCCGGTCGAGCGAAAACAGGCTCCCCGAAACCTCCCCACGGAGTTGCGGGAGCCCGGCCGCAATGGTCGCGCGACAGTCGTCAGACGCAATGACCTCGGGCCGCTCGACATCGCCTCGCGCAGTGTCAGCGTGCGCGCGAAGCGCTTCGAGCTTCGCGGTCACGAAATGCGATCCATACCACACCAGTACGCTGACGCTGCCCAGGCACACGGCCGCGATGACCCGGGTGCGCCGGGAGGTGTCGCCGACGAGCGCGTAGATCCAGCTGCCGAGTGGGAAGAGTACGACGATGACGACCATCCACGCCGTGCGTGCCGACGGGCTCAGGGCGGGCGACCGGTAGCACGCTTTCGCGACGGACAGCGGAAACCACACACACGTGTACCCGACGGCGACCAGGGCGAGGATCGCGATCGCGAACGATGCCTGCGGCGACACCGATCAGCGTGCGCGCGCGGAGCGTTCGGCGCCGGTGCCGCCCGACCAGCGGAAGAACATGACAGTGAGAATGCCGAAGATGAGCCCTGCGCCGCCGAGCTCCATGATGCCGCCCGCGATCTTGATGTCGGTCATGGCCGACATCTCCGTCGCGCGCGGCGCGAGCTCGTACACACCATACATCGGATGTTCGCCCATCAGCATCACGATCGCCACGCCCGTGTGGACCATTGTTCCGAGAAAGAGATACAACATGCGGAGCGGAATCGACGCGAACAGCGGGCGGATGGGCACCGGGACGACGATCGGCCACCAGAACATCAGACCCGCAAGCAGCCAGCCGATGTCGACGGCGAACGCGCCGAGCTGCAAGGGCATGAGTCCGTCGTTCACGCTGGGCACGTGCGTGCTGATGATGATCACGTTGAACGCCACGGCGGCGATCATCGGCTGGGTGAGCAGCGTCAGCACGCGCGCCGTCGCACGCTCCGCGCGCCAGCGTCGCGCGATGTTGTGGCGCGCGCCGATCAGCAGCAGCGGGGGCGCGACGAGCACGACGAGCAGAAACTGCAGCGCGTGGGCGCTCGCGAGAAACCCGGCGGCGAGCGGGCCAATCGGCCAATCCAGCGCGAGCTCGAGCAGCAGCACGCCGATCCAGCCGAGCAGGCGATCACCCTTTGGTACCGTGCCACGGGTCAGACGCCAGTAGGCGAGCGCGACGATGAGCATCACGATCCAGACGCCGGGATACGCCGTCGGCGTCCACGTCCACCCGCGCGCGCCGGCGGCGCACCACCACTGGAGCTTCACCGGCCCGTGCTGGTCAGAGAATCGACGTCGCGGTAGTCGACCACGTGCGCGAACACGGCGCGCGCTCCTCCGCGAGCGAATCGAAACGTCACCGCGACGCTGTCGCCGCGTGCAATGCCGGCGGGCAAAGCTTCCACCATCGCATGCAGGCCCCCTGGCGCGAGGCGTACCGATTGGTGCGCCGGAATTGCGACGTGCCCGGCCGGCGCCATCGACGCCGGGCCGCCGCCGGCGCTCATGCTGGCATGGAGCGTGACGATAGTGCCTCGCAGTTCGATGGCGACGAGTGTGTCGGTGAGCGCCGTTCGATTGTCGATCACGGCGTACAGCACGCCCGGCGCGTAGCCGGCGCCCGGCACCAGGAGTGGACGGGCGATGGTGAGCTCGTTCGGCTCAGCGCACGCCGACAGCGCCATCGCGAGTACGGACGCACGCGCTCGCGATACCCACGTCACTTGCGCGGAGGGCCGAGGAGCAGCGGGATATCGGCGTCCCAGTCCGCCTGCCGCGTACCGAAGAGATAGAAGACGCGCGCGATATCGTCGGGCTGAAACGCGAACACCGCCGCTGCGTGCGACACGCCGTACGTACCGTCCGCGGCCTTCTCGTCGAGAATCGCGCCGGGGAAATTGAATTTCGCGAGCACGGCCGTCACGCTGTCTTTCGGCCCGCGCAGGCCGATGAAGCTCTTGTCGAAATGGTCGAGCCATTTGCGCAGCGCGGGCAGGGAATCGCGATCGGGATCCGTGGTGACGAACACGAACTGCACGCGCTGCCGGTCTTCCCACGAAAGTTTCTGAAGCGACGCCGCGATGTTGGCCGCGTGTACCGGGCACACGTCGGGGCAGTTCGTATACCCAAAAAACAGAAACGTCAGTTTTCCGGCGGTGCGCTCGCGAAACTCGAACGGTTTCCCGTCGGTCGCCGTGAGCGTGAACGACGGACGCGGAATCGGCGGGTCCATGCCGACGCCGTGCAGCGCGCTCGCCGGCGCCGGCTTTTCGCCCGGGCACGCGGCGGTGACCGCGAATAGCAGGACTGCGGTGGTGCGGAGGAGTGATTTCATGGTCTGCGGGAAAATGTAGCGCCCGCGCTCGCACGCGCGTGACCGTACGTTGCCGGGCCGTTGCGAGTCGTTCGTCACGCGGACCGAACGGTTCGCCGCTCGCGCATCCGCCGTGGGTAGTGTAGGCTCCTCGCATGCAACCCGCGCACGCCGCAGGCGACACGCTCGTCGTTGATGAAGTCACGCAGGAGGAAGCAGACGCGGCGGCCACCCCGGGCGTGTGGCGGCGTCGCGCGATCACATTCGCCTTTCTCTGCGGCGTGTGGGCGATTCCCGGACTCGTCGCGGGGTTCTCGCTCGGCGCGGTGTACACCGGGCCGGCGAACATGCCGCCCATCGGGCTGGCGCGCGCGATTTTCTGGCAGATGCTCGCCTGGATGCCCTGGGCGATCTGGACAGTGGTCGCGATCTGGATGGTGCGCGTCGTGCCGTTCCGCCGCGGCCGATGGGTGCGCGCGGCCCTGCTGCACATGGTTGCCTGCGTGGTCGTCACGTCGTTCCAGCTGTTGCTCGCCGTCGTGCTGGATCGATGGCTGTCGCCGTGGGCCATGGACTCGCCGATCGGCGAACACATTCGAAGCGCGTTTGTGCGCCTCGCCGACTGGGAGGTCGTGACGTACATGGCGGTCGTCGTGGCCGGCGTCGGCTTTGACTACGCCCGGCGATACCGGGCCGGCCAGCTGACGGCCGAGCGGCTGCGGACGCAGATGGTGCAGGCGCAGCTGCGGGCGCTCCGCTCCCAGCTGAACCCGCACTTTCTGTTCAATGCGCTGAATTCGGTGATCTCGCTGATGGACCGCGACGTTCCGGCCGCGCAGCGCATGGTCGCGAGACTGGGGGAACTGCTGCGCCTGGCGCTGAGCGCCGACGAATCGGAGGTCCCGCTCGAGCGCGAATTGTCGCTCGTGAATCAATATCTCGAGATCGAGCGTATTCGGTTCGGCGACCGGCTGCGGGTGACCGTGAATGTTCCCAGCGATCTTCTGGACATTCTCGTGCCGAATCTCGTCTTGCAGCCGCTGGTCGAAAACGCGATCCAGCACGGCGTAGGCCCCCGGCCGGGCCCGGGCAACGTGCTCGTCGAAGCGCAGCGCGCCGACGGGGACCTGGTGCTGCGCGTGATCGACGACGGCGTCGGGCTGCAGAATGGCCATGCGCGAGCGGGCCACGGCATTGGTGTCGGAAATACACGCGCCCGCCTCGCCGCGCTCTACGGCACGGATGCCACGATCACCCTGCGCGACGCCGTGCCGGCGGGGTGCATTGCCGAAGTTCGCCTCCCGCTCGTGCACCCGGTGCCTGCGTAAAACGGTCGTTCGCCGCATTGCGCCGGCCGTTCGGACAATGGCGCGCGATCGTGAAGCAACGGTCGGGGTGGTCTCGTATGTCAAATGGAAGACGAGTCCAGAGTTCGGAGACGAGCGACGAGAGTTGCAGGAAGCGCGGGCGCCAGCGGCGCCCGCGCGTCTAACAGACACAATTCCACAACCTCTCGTCGCTCGTCGCTGGACGCTCGACCTCGCTCCCCACACTCACCGAGGCTAGATCCCAAATGCGCGTACTCGTAGTCGACGACGAACCGCTCGCGCGCGAGCGGATCGTTCGTTTGCTCACCGGGCGTCCGCCGGTGCGCGAAGTGATCGAAGCAACTGATGGTCCTGCCGCAATAGAAGCCCTGCGCACCCGCAAGCCCGATCTGATGTTTCTCGACGTGCAGATGCCGGGCACGGACGGATTCGGCGTCCTGCGTTCGGTGGACATCGACAAGCTTCCCGCCGTGGTATTCGTGACCGCGTATGACGCGCACGCGCTCCGTGCGTTCGAAGTGCACGCGGTGGATTATCTGCTCAAGCCGTACGACACGGACCGGTTCTGGGCCGCGTTCCGTCGCGCGACCGACACGATTGCCATGCGCTCCGTCCTCGGCGCCGGCCGCAAGCTCGCGACGTTGCTCAGCGAAATGGACGAGGGACGCCCGGTCGTCGAGACGGCGGTGGAGCCCGCGCGCCACATCGAGCGCATCGCCGTCCGCGGCGACGGCCGCATCTTCTTCGTGCGTCCGACCGAAGTCGACTGGTACGAGAGCGCCGGGAACTACGTCAAGCTCCACGTCGGGCGCGCCGTGCACGTCATTCGTGAAACACTCTCGAATCTCGAGGAACGACTCGATCCGTCGGCGTTCATTCGCATTCACCGCCGGCTCATCGTGAATCTCGACCGTATCCACGAGCTTCAGCCGTGGTTTGGTGGGGACCAGATCGTGATTCTGAAGGACGGATCACGCCTGCGCCTCAGCCGGACGTTCCGCGAAAAGGTGGCCGAGCGGCTGTTTGTGACGCCGTAGCGCGCGGCGGGTAAGGCGACAATCGAACGGGAGAATGCAGGAGGTGGTATGCACGAAGAGCGGGACGGGGCTTCGGACATCTGCCTTCTGCATTCTTCACATCCGGCTTAGCTTGTCGCGCATGAGAACACTCGCCATCATCGCCGCTATCCTCGTGCTTCCCGCCGCGGTCCGCGCGCAGGATGCTGAAGGCAAGGCCGTGCTCGCCGTCGTGCAGAAGTTGTTCGACGGCATGCGCAAGGGCGACACCGCAGCGATGCGCGGACTGATCGCATCGGATGCGCGCATGCTGCGCCTCGATCGTGGCGGACAGGTGGCCGCGAGTCCGGTAGACGGCTGGCTGCGCGGAATCGGCGGCAAGCCCGCAGCCACGATCTGGAACGAGCGCACATGGGCGCACGAAGTCCGCGTCGACGGAAACATCGCACAGGCCTGGATGCAGTATGATTTTCACATCGGCGACACGTTCCATCATTGCGGCGTCGACGCGTTCGACTTCATGAAGGTCGGCACCGAATGGAAGATCGTGACGATCATGGATACGAGCCGCACCACGGGTTGCACGCCCCCACCTGGTGGCGACGCGAAATGATCGTGGCGCATCGGCGATTCATCGCGGTCATCGCGGTCGTTGCCACAGCGATCACGGGCGCCGTCGCCTGCGGTGGGGACGACGGTACGGTCAGCCCGTCGTCCGCGGCCGGCACGTGGGCGGGAACGACATCGCAAAGCAAGGCGATCGGATTCACGGTGACCACCGCCGGGGTGACCGAGGCGACGTTTACCTATCAGATGACGGGCCGCTGCAATTTCACGAGCACGTTGCCGATTACGACGACCACCGCTCTGCCGATCACCGACGGGCGCTTCGATACGGGCAAGACACAGATCGGCAGCGCATTGTTCCTGACGGCGACAGGTCAGTTCACATCATCGTCCGCCGCCAACGGCACGCTGCTCATTCAGGATGGCACCTGCGCCGACACGCTGAACCTCACCTGGACCGCATCGAAGCAGCCGCAGTAGCGCCGGCGCGCGCGCGCGAACCGATGGCCTGCGCAACCATCGCTGCCGATCCCGCGAGCAGGCCGGCATACGCGAGCGTCAGGACGATGGGCCCGCCCGCCGGCACGCCCAGGATTTTCGTGAGCAGAATGTCGAGCGCACCGATGGGTGCCGATTGCGCGGACCAGAGCAGCAGCGCGCCCCACGCAAACACTCCGGCGATCGCGGCGTAGAGCGCCGCTCCAGGGCGAGGTAGCAACACCGTCCACAGCGCGGCCACGACCGGTACGGTCCACCAGCCGGCGATTGCGGTCGCCGCGGCGAGCGCCAGTGTGAGCCCGAGCAGACTGGCGAGCGTTCGCATCAGCGAGACGTCGGCGCGAGCGAGAGGGTCGCGGCGAGATTTCCTGCGAGCGCCGCGGGCGTCGCGGGAATGCGCAACGAGTCGAGCTCGCCTCGCCGCCACGTCTCGACGCGATCGCGGTAATGCGCGCTCAGCGGATTCGCCGACTGTCCGCCGGGATAAATGCCCCACGCGCGAATCGTTGGTGCAAGCTCGGCGACGAGCCGCCAGCTGGCGCCATGCGTTCCCGTGCCGGAGCTCGGACTCAGCGTTTCGCGTCCCGATTGCACGGGGAGGCGCAGTGCCGAGAGCGCGGCAATGCGAAGGGGATGCCAGATGTTCGCGAAGCGGATCGTCGACCAGTTCCACTTGCCGCCGTCGTACGGGCCATAGTCCGCTTCGGTGCGCGTGAGCGCCGCACGCAACGCGGCCGCAAGAACCATGTCGCGCGTGTCGACGAGCGGCGTGCGAGCGCGATCCCACCACACGTTCGACGGATCCTGCGCGAGTGCGAACAGCACGTGCTCGTTGGGCGTGGCCATCAGCTGCAATGCGCCCCGGCCGGCGCGCGACGAGTCCGTTGCGAGCTCATCCCACGTGAGTGGCACGAGCTCACGCATGGCATTCTCGAAGAGGATCGCGCGGTCATTGTCCGGCGTGTAGCGGCGGTTCCATTCGCCGAGCAGCCGGGCCGCGCGCACGAGCGCGGAATCGCCGCGGCCGGCCTTCGCTTCGGCTTGTGCGGCGCTCAGAAAGAGCGGCACGAAGGCATCCGCGCGCGCGCTCGACGGATCGGTCTGAAAGCGGCGCATCGCATCTGGCGTCACCGCCGAATCCGCGCGCAGCAATGCGTTGATCTGCATCGCGCGCCACGGCGACGGCCATTCATCGCCGAGATACGGGAGAAACTCGCGCGGGTCAGCCGGCTGCTGGTTCGCGGACGCGAGATACCCCTGCGGCGGATCGATGCTCTGCGGCGCGGCGTCGATCGTAATCCACCCGTTCCAGTCGTTGGCGCTCTTCGTTCCGTCGATGAGACGCTCGCCGTTGCCGCCCGCAGGTCGCGCGGGGTACTTCCCGGTCGACCGGATGCCGATGTGTCCTTCGCGGTCCGCCACGATGAAGTTCTGCGCGGGCGACACATACGACGACATCGCCTGGAAGAACTCCCTGACCGAATGCGCGTGCGGAATCGATCGCAGCGCGTCGAACTCGGCCGACGGCTCGAGCACGAGCCACCGATGCGAGATCCAGCGTTTGCCCACGCGCTCCATCGGCCCACGATGCGTGTAGTAGAGCGTGTCGGTGCCGAGCACCTCCTCGTGCGGCCCGCGGTAGTGTTCGACGGAACGCGTGAGCGCGCGCATCTCGCCGTCGACTTCGTATCGCGTCGGATGGGCATCGTCGTCGACCTTTTCGACGTAATAGTCCGCGACGTCCGCGCCGACATTGGTGGCGCCCCACGCGATGTCGCGTGTGAGCCCGAGCGTGATGCACGGCGCCCCGGGGAACGTCACCCCGTACACGTCGACGGAATCGCGCACCACGATGTGGGCTTCGTACCACGTCGATGGAATCGATAGATCGAGATGCGGATCATTCGCGAGCAGCGCACGACGAGACGCCGAGCGCGACGGCGACACCGCCCAGTTGTTACTGCCGACGTCCGCTTCGAAATGCTCGGCGGGGCCGGTTGGCGCGGCACCGGAAGACGGCCGGGGCGAGAGCACGGCGAGGACGCGCGCGAATGCCGCGGCCGCGGAATCGGGGGCGGGCGGTGGAAGGCGCGTCGCAATCACGCGCGGCGCGCGCTGACCGTTGGGCTGAATCGGTTCCTGGATGTACGCATTGCGCGGAAACAGCGCGTCCGCCGCTGCGCGTCCGATCCTGCCTTCGACCTTCGCGCGATCGACTTCGAAGTCCGACCACGCGAGCGTGTAGCCCATGCGCACGAGCAGCAGCATGGTATGCTCCGGACGCCACCGCTGCGGGGCGCGGTTCAGCAGCCGATACTCGAGCGGGAGATCTGCCGGGCGCATACCGTCGATGTAGGCGTTGACGCCGTCGGCATAGGCCCGCATGGCGCGCATCGTCATCGACGACGGATCGACCGCGGCGAATTTGCGCGCCGCGCCCCACGGCATGCCGATCCGCCGCGTGTCGCGGTCGGTGTCCAGCGCGACGTCGCCAACCAGCTCCGTCAGCGTGCCGTTGGCGGCGCGGGTTTGCAGCTCGAGCTGGAACAGCCGATCGCGCGCCACGACGTAGCCGAGCGCGCGCAGTGCGTCGAGCTCGTTGCCGGCGAAGATGTGCGGCACGCCGCGGTCATCATACCGGACGTCGACAGAATCGCTGAGCGCTGGAATGGCGTCGCGCGCCGACACTGGGAGCGTTGCCGTGCGGGCCACCGCCCATACGCCGTGCGCGGGGTCGAGAAACTTGCCGAGCGGTGGCACCTGCCCGATCGGCCGCGCACCGACGAACAGCGCCGCCGCCAGCAGGACCGAACCGAGAGCCGTGCGGATCACGCGCTCACTTCTTCCCCGTCTGAACGAAGCCCGCATCCTGAAGGATGCGGGTCAGGTCTTCGTTGTGCTTCCGGAGAATGGGCGTCGCTTTGTCGCGTTGCGCGTCGGTAAGCACCTTCAGCGCGTCGCTCGATGCCATCTCGTTTTCCCTCTGGAGCTCCGCGACCGCCGCGATGAGGATGGCGCGCCCGGCGATGATCCGCTGCCGGTGTTCTTCCGGCGACATCTGCTTTTCGTCGTCTGACTGCGCGCCGCCGCCGCGCTGTCCGCCGAACCGCATGCCCTTGCTGCCGCCTTCCATGTCGCGCTGCGCCGAATCGATACGCGCCGCGAGCTTGGTGATGTTCCACTTCACCGGGTCGTTCAGCTGCTCGAGCGCTTCGCGTTGCTTGTCGTCGATGGCCAGATCCTTTCTGTGGTCGAGCAATACCCGGACCGGATTGAACTTCTCGACCTGCTTCTTGGTGATCTGCGACTGACCAATCGTGCCGCCCATTTGCGGCCGGCCGAGCGGGTCGACGTCGCCGCCCACGGTCCCGCCGCGTTGCGCGCCCGCCGCGGCCGATGCCAGTGCCAGCGCCATGCCCGCCAGCGCGATCGTCGTGCGTGATTTCATGACTGCTCCCGGCAAATCCATGCGTTAAGAGTAACTCCAGGCCGTGGCACACGCGCGCACGATGTCGCCGGCCGGCACGATGGAATCGATCCCTTCCACACTCTTGCCTGCCTGCCAGTAGTCGTCATCCGCCGTGCCGGCGTGGAGCGACCGCTTGAGCGAAATCGCGGTCCGGACATTGTACCAGGAACGGATCCACTTCTTCGTTCGCCGTCCGCGAAACATCCACCGTGCTATTGGTCCCACGCGGGTGCCGAGGCGTTGCACGTACGGCGTGTTGATCACCGACACGGGGACGCCCGTGAGCCGCTCGGTCAGCACGACGTCACGCTCGTGCGCCTGCACGATCGCCTGCTTGTACGCGTCGCTCGCGTTGCATTCGGTGGTGGCGATGAAGCGCGTGCCCATCTGCACGCCGGCGTATCCCATGCGCAGCATCGCGACGAATTGTTCGGGCGTGCTCACCCCTCCCGCGGCGACGATGGGCACGCCGAGGTCCGCGGACTCGCCGATCAACTGTTCGGGCGTGTGTCCGCCGGCGTGACCGCCCGCGCGGGAGTTGACGGCGATGAACCCGTCGACGCCGCCGTCGCGTGCCTTGAGCGCCCACTTCCGCTCGGTAATGTCGTGGTACACGACGCCGCCGGCCGCGTGCACCGCGTCCACGACCCATCGAGGGTTGCCGAGCGACGTGACGAAGAATCGCACGCCTTCCTCGAGGGCGATGTGCACGAAGCGCACCATGCGCTCGTGGTAGTACCTGGAGCTCGTCTCGATCAGCGCGTTGAGTCCGATCGGACGGCTGGTGCGCGCGCGGATGAAACGCAACCCTTCGCGAAACTCGTGCCCATGCACGTACGTCAGCGAGATCGGCTGGACGATGGCGAGCGCGCCGGCCTCCGACGCCGCGGCGACGAGCTCGGGATTGGAGCAGGGAAACATCGGTCCGCAAATGAGCGGAACGTCGACGCCCGCGTGGCGCATGAACGCCGTCGGTGGCGGAGTCAGGAGCGCTCCGGGGACAGGCGCCACGTCACGGTCGCGCGAGCGACGACCTCGTGCGCGCCGTCGTTGACGTCAGCCGTGAAATCGCGCTCTTCGGTCGCCGTGATGGCGGGAACGACACACCGCGATTCGGCGGTGAGCGTGCCGCGCGCCTTCTTGAGGTAATCCATGCGTATCCGCACGACGATTCCGCGGATCCCGTCGGGCAATGCCGTCGTCATGGCGAGCCCGCTCGCAAGCTCGGCGATGTTGGCGAGCGCGATCGCGTGCACCGAACGCAGATGGTTCCGCACCGCCCGACGATCGCGAAGCTCGATCCGCACGTGGCCCGGCTCGAGGTGCGTGATGCGCGGACGCACCGAGCCGGAATACGGCACCATCCACCCGACGCTCCAGGAGAAGAGCAGCTTTCCGCCGGGCAGCGGGGAAAGGCGTCGCCACAGCGCGAGGAGCCGGTGTCCCATCGAAGGCATCGAACTCAAATCTGGATCGCGGGCGTGCGCGGGGCCAACTTTCGCCGACGCCGGCGTCGATGACGTTGCGGCGACTGAGGTGACTGAGGACGGAACGACGCCAAGGACGTGCGTTACGGAACGACGCTATGCGAGGGGCGTTGACTGAATAACGGCGTTATGAGGCAGACGCAGTGCGCGTCCCCGTCTGACGCCCTTCTTCAGTCCACGTCGTCAACATGCGTCCTTCGTCTAACCCGTAGCGTCTGTTGTTCTTCAAGCCATAACGTCCGCACATGCCACAACCCGTCCCTCCGATCGCCGAGCGCCGCCCGTACACGGTCACCGTGCACGGCGAGCGCCGCGATGACGACTACCACTGGTTGCGCTTCAAGGAAGACCCAGCGGTATTGCATACCTCGAGGCGGAGAACGCATACACCGACGGGATCGTCGCTCCCATCAGGCCGCTCGAGGACGCGCTGTACCACGAAATCCTCGGCCGCATCAAGGAGACCGACGAACAGGTGCCCGTGCGCGACCACGGCTGGTACTACTACTCGCGCACGGAAGAAGGGAAGGCGTACCCGATCTACGCGCGCAAGAAAACGCTCGACGCTGCCGAAGAGATCATCCTCGACCAGAACGCGGAGGCGGTTGGCCACGAGTTCTACCAGCTCGGCGGCATGGAGGTGAGTCCCGACGGCAACCTGCTGGCGGTGCTCGTCGACACGTCGGGATACGAGGATTTCGTGCTCCGGGTGCGCGATCTCCGCACCGGCGCGTGGCTGCCCGACACCGCCGAAAAACTGTGCTGGGGACTCGCATGGTCGAGCGACAGCCGCACCGTGTTCTACGTACGTGGCGACGACGCGAAGCGCCCCGACAAGGTCTGGCGGCACACGATCGACTCGTCCGACGCCGACGCGCTGGTCTTCCACGAGCCCAACGTGCTGTTCAACGTCAATATCGATCGCACGCGGAGCGGTGCGTTCGTACTCATCCAGTCGAGCAGCTTCAGTCAGGACGAATGGCGGGCGGTCGATGCTCACGCCCCGGCATCCGAGCCGTTCCTCATCGTGACCCGCACCGCCGGGGTCGAGTACACTGTCGACCACGGTGGCGAGTGGTTCTATGTCGTCACCAACCGCGACGGAGCGACCAACTTCAAGGTGATGCGCGCACCGGTGGCGCGACCATCGAATTGGGAAGAATTCATCCCGCATCGGCACGACGTGTTCGTGGAGCACGTCGACGTCTTCCGGGACTGGATCGTGTTGTCGGAGCGACGCGATGGGCTCCGCTATCTGTCGGTGCGCGCGCTCGCGACCGGCGAGGAGCACGGCATCACGTTCGCCGACGCCGCGTACGGCGTGGATCTCGATGCGAATCCCGAGTTCGAGAGCGGCGTGCTGCGCTTCACGTACTCGTCGCTCATCACCCCGCCGAGCGTGTACGACTACGACATGGCCACCCGCGGCCGCGTGCTCATGAAGCGACAGGAAGTTCTCGGCGGCTACGATCCGTCGCAGTACATCGTCGAACGCGACTTCGCCTTGTCGTCCGACGGCTCGGCGCGGATCCCGATTTCGATGGTGTACAAGACGCCGCTGGTGCGCGACGGGTCCCGGCCGCTGCTGCTCTACGCGTACGGCTCGTACGGATACACGGTGGAACCCACGTTCAGCTCGGCACGGTTTTCACTGGTCGACCGCGGCGTCGTGTACGCCATCGCGCACGTGCGTGGCGGGCAGGAGATGGGACGTCTCTGGTACGACGCCGGTAAGATGATGAAGAAGATGAACACGTTCCGGGATTTCGTCGATGTCGCGGAGCACCTCGTGCGGCGGCGCGTCACGAGCCACGATCGTCTCGTTGCGCACGGCGGCAGCGCCGGCGGGCTGCTCATGGGCGCCATCGCCAATCTCGCGCCCCACGACTTCCGCGCGATCGTCGCGGACGTCCCCTTCGTCGACGTGATCAACACGATGCTCGACGCGTCGATCCCGCTGACCGCGCAGGAATGGGAACAGTGGGGCAATCCCGCCGACGCCGCAGTCTATGCGTACATGAAGCAGTATTCGCCCTACGACAACGTCCGCGCGATGGCATATCCCGCGATGCTCGTGATCAGCGGCATCAACGACTCGCGCGTCGCATTCTGGGAGCCGGCAAAGTGGGTGGCGCGCCTGCGGGCGACGAAAACCGACACCAATCCGCTGCTGCTCCGCATGCTGATGGGTGCCGGGCACGGCGGTTCGTCGGGACGCTACGACCGACTGCGGGAGACGGCGTTCCGCTACGCGTTCATTCTCGCCGAGCTGGCGCTCAGCGACACTTCGCGTTTGCCGGCCGCGCGTACGTGATGCCGAACGACCTGAGGTAGTCGGCGAGCGCGCCGAGGCCGACGCTGGCGCGGCGTTTGTCCACGCACCCTTCGTCTTCGATCGGGCGCACCGACGGCGGTCCGGGAGTATCGGAATCCTCGAGTTGCGATCCGTAGCGCTGCAGCTTGCCGTCCGCGACGCGCACGCGATCCTCGAGCAGCGCAACGTCGCTGGGCCGGGCCTCGCGCTTCTTTGCAGTGGCAGCGACCAGGGGGAGCAGCGTGCGTTGCACCGCGGGCGGCGCATGTTGCGCGATGAGCCACGCGGCGTGCGCACCATCGTCCGCGACGAGGCGCCGGCCGGGCCAGCCGCGCGCGGCGACGATCGCCTGCAGCCTGGCGAGCAGCGGCGCGTCCGCGCGGTCGAGCGCGGCAAACGCCGAGTCCGCTGCGCGCGAAGCGCGGCCATGCTCCGTCACGACATCGGCAAGGCCTTCGCGGTTCCTCTGGTCCTGCGCCGCCATGGCCACGAGCTCGGCACGCAGCGCAGTGTCGAGCACGGCGAGACGCGCGTCAGCGTCGGCCAGCGCAGCCTGGCACGTGCGCACACGACGCGTCCTGACGAATCCAGTGTCGGTCTTGAGGTACCGGAGGAAACCAGCGTCGAGGTATCCCTCGCTGATCGCGTCACGCAGCCGTTCGCACGCCCGCATGTCGTCGCCGGCCTGCACGAAGTCCATCGCTGCGAGTGCCCGCATCGCGGGATCGAATCCCGTGACGGAGTACGCCGTGTCAGCCAGCGCCGCAGCTGCCGCGAATTTGCGCGCAGCCTCGGCGTCGTTCATACGCTTCACGAGGGCGGCAATGTCCTGCGCGCGCGCGGCGTGCACGAGCGTTGCCGCGGTGAGCGCCACGCCTGCGAGCCGTCTCATCGCGTTGCGGGCAGCGTGAGCGTCGCTTCGCATCCGCGACCGTCCGTTCGGTCCGTGAGTGTCAGTGTGCCGCCATGCGCTTCGGCGATCTGACGCGAGAGCACGAGTCCGATGCCGGTGCCGCCCTGTTTCGTCGTGAAGAATGGCACGAAGAGGTTCGCTGTCTGCGGCAGACCGGGCCCGTCGTCCTGGACGACGAGAATGAACAGTCCGTGCGAGCGCGTCCAACGCACGCGCACGCCGCCGCCGGTCGGGAGCGCCGCGTCCACGCCGTTCTTGATGAGATTGATCAGCAGCTGGTCGAGTTGATCCTCGTCGGCATCGATGAGAAGGTTCGGCCCGGGAATGATGTTGACGGCGAGTCGGGATTCGAGACGCGCGACGCGTTGCACCCAGAGCGGAACGGACATCGCCGCGAATCGGGGCGGCGGGAGTTTCGCGAGTCGCGTGTAGGAGGCGAGAAAGCGCGTCAGTCCCTCGCTGCGTGAGCTGATCACGCCGAGTCCGCGCTGCAGATCCTCGCCCAGCTCTCCGCCGGGCGGATCGCGGCGCAGCAGCTCCTGCAGCCGCTCCGCGAGCGACTTGATCGGCGTGATGGAGTTGTTGATTTCGTGGCCGAGCACGCGGACGAGTCGCTGCCATGCGATACGCTCTTCCTCGCGCAACACGCGGCTGACATCGGCGAGCACGACGAACTGGTGCGGCAATCCGCCCTGCCGGAAATCACCGCGCCGCAGCTCCCAGCGTCCGCGCTGCGGGCCGAACGCCAGTTCGATCACGCGCGGGGCGTCACCCTGCAGACACTCTTCGAGCCCGAGGTCTTCGGCGCGCCGGCCCAGCAGACGTTCCGCGGGCTGCCCGAGCAGTCGCTCGCCGCTGGCGTTGACCACGCGCAACGCGCGCGTGTCGTCGAACGCGAACACGGCCACATCGATCTCGGCCATCACGCGGCGGAGCAGGGCCGTCGCTTCGAGCGACCCGAGCCGCCGCTCGCGCAGTTCGTCCATGAGAAGGTTGATCTCGAGCATCGCGAGCCCGAGCGCGTCGTCCGGCGTGGCGCGCCGCCCACGCAGCGAATAGTCCTGCTCGCGAATGGCGGCCAGCATGTTCGAGATCGTCTGCAGCGGGCGAATCACGCGATCGCGCAGGGCAAACGAGAATCCCGCCCAGCCGCCGATGAGAAACACCGTCACCGTCCACTGCGTGCGTCCGGCGAAATCGCCGCGCCACAGGAGCCACAGTGCGACGAGCAGCGGCGGCACCGGCGCAAGAATGGCGAGCCTGGTGACGTGCTGTTCGTGGGAGGTCAACGACGCGCGCTCCCGGCGTTCCTATGAGAGGGCATGCTTCTCGAGGCGGCGGTAGAGCGCGCTCCGCGAAAGACCGAGCGCCTCCGCGGCTCTGCTGACGTTGCCGTCGTACCGATCCAGCGCCTTCTGAATCAGCACGCGCTCGACGTCCTCGAGGCTCAGGTCCTCGAGCCGTGCCGGCGCCGCACCGGAATTGCTGCCCAGCGCGAGGTCGGCGGCCTTGACGGTGTCGCCCTCGGCGAGGAGCGTCGCGCGCTCGATGGCGTGCGCCAGCTCTCGCACGTTGCCCGGCCACGAGTACGCGAGCAGCGCGCGCATGGCATCGGGCTGGAAGCCACTCGATCGCTTGCCGTAGCGCGTCGCGTACTGTTTCTGGAAATACGCGGCGAGTACCGGAATGTCGTCGCGGCGGTCCCGGAGCGGCGGGAGTTTGAGCTCGACGGTGTTCAGCCGGAACAGGAGATCCTCGCGAAACCGTCCCGCCGCGACTTCCGCGTGCAGGTCGGCGTTCGTCGCCGCGATGATGCGAACATCGACGCGGCGCGTTTTCGATGAGCCGACGCGCTCGAGCTCTCCCGACTGGAGCACGCGCAGCAGCTTGGCCTGTTGCGTCAGCGAGAGATTCGCGATCTCGTCGAGGAACAGCGTGCCGCCGTCGGCGAGCTCGAACCGTCCGATGCGATCCGTCTTGGCATCGGTGAACGCTCCCTTCGTGTGGCCGAACAGTTCGCTTTCGAATACCCCGTCGGAAAGGCCGCCAAGGTTGACGGTCACCATCGGGCGCGTCGCGCGGGTCGAGACGGCGTGCAGCCATCGCGCGACCACTTCCTTGCCGGTACCGTGCTCGCCCGTCACGAGCACGTTGGCGTCGGAGGGGCCGATGCGCTCCATCAGCCGGAGAATCGGCTGCATCGACGCGGATTGCGCGATCAGGTCGGGTGCACCCGACGGACGCAGCGCGAGGTTTTCGCTCTCGAGCTTCTGACTCCGGCGAATGGCGCGACCGAGCTCCACCTGTGTGCGCAGCGTGTTCAGAATCTTGCTGTTTTCGAACGGCTTTTCGATGTAGTCGCGCGCGCCGCGGCGGACCGCCTCGATGGCGCCATCGATGCTCCCCCACGCGGTCATGACGATGACGGGGAGCGTAGCGTCGAGCTGGCGTAACGTTTCGAGGAGGTCGAGGCCCTCCGTGCCGCCCGTGGTGTCGCGCGTGTAGTTCATGTCCATCAGCAGCGCGTCATGATCCCGCGCTTTCACGCTCGCAATCACGCTTGCCGGCGACGTCACCGCTTCGACGTCGTACCCCTCGCTGCGGAGCAGCAGCCGCAGTGCTTCGAGTACGTCGCGGTCATCGTCCGCGATGAGAATCCGGGAGTTCGCCATGGCCATGCTCGAAGTTACACAGGGGGTGGTGTCTATCCCCTATCCCCGATCCGCTATCCCCTACGGCTCAACAATCCACCCGTCTTTCAGATTCACGATCCGGTTCCCGTACTTCGAGTTCTCCTCGGAGTGGGTGACCTGGAGGATGGTCGTGCCCTGCGCGTTGAGCTGCTTGAACAGCTCCATGATCTCGCGCCCCTGGGCGGAGTGCAGGTTGCCGGTGGGCTCGTCGGCGAGGAGCAGCGTCGGCTTGTGAATCACGGCGCGTGCGACGGCGACCAGCTGCTGCTGGCCGCCGGACAGCTGCGACGGATACAGATCCTTCTTCGCGACCATGCCGAAGCGATCGAGGGAATCGGCGACGATCGACTGTCGCTCCGATTTCTTGATGTCGCGGTACGACAGCGGAATGTCGAGATTCTCCGCGACCGTGAGGTCGTCGAGAAGGTGGTATTGCTGGAAGACGAACCCGACGTACTGCTTGTGCAGCGCGACGCGACGCTTGTTGTCCAGCCGGTGCACTTCGTGCTCGTGAAGGCGGTATTCGCCGGTCCACGCGCCGTCGAGCATGCCGAGCACCGCGAGCAGCGTCGATTTGCCGGCGCCCGACGGCCCCATGATCGTCACGAACTCGCCCGCCTGGATGTCCAGCGAAATGCGGCGCAGCACGAACGTCTGACCGCCGGCGGTCGGAAAGGACTTGTCAACGTTGCGGAGCGAGATCATCGAGGCGAGGAGAAAGGAGGCAAGGGCAAAGCTAACCGCGCGTCACTCGGAGCGGAGTGCGGACATCGGATCGACCTTCGATGCACGTCGCGCTGGCAGGTACGTCGCGAGCAGCGCGACCGTGCCCAGTACGAGCGTGACGCCGGCAAACGTGAGTGGATCGTACGGACTCACGTGGAAGAGCAGGGCGCCCAGCGCGCGGGAGAGTGCGAGCGCTCCGAGCAGTCCGGCAACGAGCCCGGCGCCGAGGATCGATGCACCGTCCGCGACGATTTGCGCGCGGACGGTTCCGGCATCGGCGCCCAGCGCCATGCGAATGCCGATTTCACCCGAGCGCTGCGCGACGGTGTAGCTCAGCACCCCGTGGACGCCGACGCTGGCGAGCAGCAACGCAACGGCCGCGAACACGCCGAGCACGAGCATCGTGAACCGCTGCTGGGCCATCGATTTCGTCAGCGTTTCCGGCAACGGCTCGACGCCATAGAGCGGCAGTCGCGCATCGAGCGATCGTACCGCCTCGCGCATCGGCGCAGCGAACGCACTCGGCTCTCCGCGCACGCGCATGAGCACACTGTGCCCGCCGCGCGGAGGCATTTGCAGCATCGGGAGATACACGGCGGGCGCCGCGTCATTCGCGAGTCCCTTGAAGTGCTCGTCGCCGACGATCCCGACCACCGTCCGGTTCGCGCCCCACAGATTGATCTGCTGGTTGATGGCGCTGCCGCCCGGGAAATACCGCTTCACCGCCGCCGCGTTGATCACGACGACCGGGCCCGCGGCGGCATTGTCACCCGCGCTGAATGTCCTGCCGTCGACGGTGGGCACGCGCATCGTCGGGAAGTACGTCTCGTTGACGATGCGAATCGACGGCTCCGGCCAGTTCGCCGCCTCGGCTTCGCGGCCGACGACGCGAATGGAGCTCGTGAATCCGGCGTCGAGCGGATGATTCGACGCGAGCGCGACGCCCTCGACGCCAGGCAATGCGCCGAGCTTGGCGACGAGCGCATCGTCGAACTGCTGCTGCTGGACGGGCGGGTTGGCCTGAGGGTAGCGGCTGCTCGGGAGCGTGTATTCGCCCTTGAGCACGCCCACCGCGGCGAAGCCGGCGTCCACGCGCTCGAGACGGTACAGGCTGCGCACCAGCAATCCGGCGCCGATCATGAGCATCGACGCCATCGCGAGCTCGGACGCGACGAGCGTCGAGCGGAAGCGGCGATGGTCCTTGCTGGCAGACGCACCACGACCCGCGGACCCGGCAAGCGCCGCACGCAGCTGCTTGCCGCGCGCGCGCCACGTCGGGAGCAGGCCGAATACGAGCGAGACGGCGACGCTCACGAGAAGCGTGACGGTCAGCACCCGTCCGTCGATGGAAACGGTGTCGATGCGCGGAAGGCCCGCGGGCGCGAGCGTCCGCAGCGTTTCGAGGCCGAACTGGGCGATGGCGACGCCGGCGATGGCGCCAAGCGACGTGAGCACGATGCTCTCGACGAAGAACTGCTGCGCCAGACGCCGCGAGCCCGCGCCCAGTGCAACGCGAACCGTGATCTCGCGCGCGCGACCGGCGGATCGCACGAGCAGCAGGTTCGCGACGTTCGCGCACGCCACGAGGAGCACCAGCGCCACCGCGCCGAGGAGCGTGACGAGCGCCGGCTTCACGTCGCCGAACACCACGTCCGACAGCGGCTCGACGAACGCGCCACGCCCGACGTTCTCGTGATAGGCGCGCTCGAGATCGGCGGTAATCGTGGTCATCTCCGCCGCTGCGGCGGCGCGCGTTGCGCCGGGCGCGAGCCGCCCGAACGCGACGATCGGATGGGTCGTGCGTGGCAGTGAAGTGACGTTCGCGCGAATGCCGAGCCACACGTCGACGCGCGCCCGATCGCTGCGTTCCGCGAATCCCCGTCCGTACGCCGCGGCGCCGAGCACTTGCCGCATGCCGAAGTCCGCGGTGCGCGGCATGACGCCGACGATGCTCCACTCGACGTCATTCAGGCGGAGTCCTTTGCCGAGCGCGTCCTGCGGCGAACCGAAGAGCCGCTCTGCGAGCGCTTGCGATACGAGAATTGATCGCGCACCCCCGGGCTGCGTTTCCGCTTCCTCGAGTTGCCGTCCTGCGGCCGGGACAATGCCGAGCGTTGGCGCAAAGCCCGCCGTGACCGCGAGTGCGACGACCCGTTCGGGGTCGCCGTTGGCCGGCGTGAGCGTCAGATCGGTGGACGCGAAGGCCGCGAGCTGCGCAAACGTCTTCGAACGCTGCTGAAAATCGAGAAAGTCCGGAAGCGACGACGGCTCGCGCGTGGTGCCGCTGTTGCGATCGGTCTCCCACATCATCATCAGCCGATCGGCGGCGGCGAACGGGGCGGGCCGCAGCAGGACTCCGTCGACGATCGAGAAGATCGCCGTGTTCGCGCCGATGCCGAGCGCGAGCGTCAGCACCGCGGAAATGGTGAAGCCCGGCGCGCGGATGAGCGAACGCACGGCGTATCTGAGGTCTTTCAGCAGCGATTCCACGGGTCTACTCCGAGCGAAGGGCGATCATCGGATCGACGCGTGCCGCGCGACGCGCGGGCACGAGTGACGCGACGACGATCGTGAGCGCGACGAGCGTCGCCGCGCCTGCGAGGGTGAGCGGATCGGTCGGCTGCACACCGAAGAGCAGCCGCCGGAAGCCGAGTCCGAGCGCGATGGCGGCTCCGGCGCCGATGGTCACGCCGATGGCCGCGATCAGGGCGCCGCGGCGAAGCACCATGGCGAGGACGCGGCTCTGCTGGGCACCGAGTGCCATCCGGACGCCAATCTCCTTCCGCCGCTGCGCGACGCCGAAGCTGACGACGCCGTACACGCCGATCATCGCGAGCAGGATGGCGAGAACGGCGAAGGCGCTCATGAGCGTGAGCGTGAAGCGCGTCTCAGCGGTCTGGTCGTTCATGAGGCTCTGCATGGTCCACTCTTCGACCGGCAGCTTGGGGTCCACCGCCCACACGGCCTTGTGCAACGCCGGCGCGAGCGCGAGCGGCTCGCCGGCGGTTCGCACGACGAGCGAAATGGAGAGCGTGGGATCCATCGTGAACGGCAGGAACATCTGCGGCTGGACCGCGTTCCGGAGAAACCGCTGCCGCAGATCGCGCACGACGCCAACGACCTCGACGCGCCAGGGGCCCATGACGAGGCGCGCGCCGAGCGGGCTCGTGCCCGGCCAGTATTTCTGGGCGAGCGTCTCGTTGACCACGGCGACCTGCGGTGCGTTCGCGGCGAGATCGGCGCTCGTGAGGTTTCGTCCGGCGACGATCGTTGCACGCATCGTCGGCAGGTACCCGTCGGTGATCGGTGTGTAGAACGCCGAACCTTTGCCGTTCGGCGCGTCGGGCGCGCGGCCCTCGATCCCGAATTCCGTGTCGGGTCCGCCGCTCTCCAGCGGCAACGCCCGCGTCGAGCCGGCGCTCACGACGCCCGGAAGCGCGCGCACCTGTTCCTCGATCTGCTGCAGCAGCTGCGCGCGAGCGGGCGGTGCGGAGAACCGCGACGGCGGCAGGTCGATGTCCACGTCGACGACGCGCACGGGATCGTAGCCAAGCGGCTGCCGGTGCAGTCTCGCGAGGCTCTGCGCCAGCAGGCCCGCCCCGGCCGCGAGCACGAGCGCGAGGGCGATCTCGACGATCGCGAGCGCATCGCGACCGGCGCCGCGGCCCGCGACGCGTGTGTCGCGCTCGCGGATCGACGTGTGAAGATCCGCGCGCGATGCGCGAATCGCCGGGAGCACGCCGAACAGCGCGGTGGCGGCGATCGTCGCCATCGCCGTGAACGCAAGGACCGGCACGTTCATCTGTACGCCTTCGAGTCGTGGCAGCGTGCCCTGCGCGAGCGCACGGATCGCATCGATGCCCCACACGCCGAGCAGCAAGCCGAGGCCGCCGCCGACGAACGCGAGCACCGCGCTTTCCGTGATGAGCGACCGCGTCAGGCGCAGCCGGCCCGCGCCCAGTGCGGCGCGGAGCGCCACTTCTCGGTTCCGCGACTGCGCGCGCATGACCGTCAGGTTCGCGAGATTCGCGCACGCGATGAGCAGGACGAAGGTGACGCCGCCGAACAGCGAAATGACGGTGACTCGCGACGTGTCGCCGACCGTCGATTCGAGGATCGGCGTTGCGGACGGAATCCAGCCGCGCGCGCCCTCGGGCGCCGGGGCGTAGACGCGCTCGCTGATCGACGCCAATTCCGCGCGTGCGGCATCGAGCCGGGCGCCATCGCGCAGACGCCCGATGGCATACAGCAGGTGATTCCCGGTCGTGAGACGGGGAATGACGTCCATCGGCATCGCGACCCAGATCTCGACTGATCGCGTGTATTCACCACCGTCCGGAATCACACCGATCACCGGCCGTGCGTGATCGTTGAGGATCACGGAGCGGCCAATGACGGACGAGTCGCCGCCGAAATGCCGCAGCCAGAATCCGCGGCTGATCATCACGGCGGCCGCGCCGCTCTGCACATGCTCATCGCTGGAGAAGGTGCGGCCGAGAATGGGCTGCTGGCCGAGAATGTGAAAGAACTCCGGAGACGCGATGCCGATGGGGATCTCGATCGGCTCGCCGAGTCCGTTCACGACGCCGTTCTGCGTGATGTACGACGCGATCCCCGAGAACGAGCGGCTCTCCTTCTGCCACGCGAGATACGCCGGCCCGGTGATCGTCGCGTTGACGATGTTGCTCTGCGGCTTGTTCTCGCGCAGCACCACGAGCTGCTCGGGGGCGGCGTAATCGAGCGGGCGGAGCAGCACGCTGTCGAGGACACTGAAGATCGCGGTGTTTGCGCCGATCGCGAGTGTCAGGGTCGCGATGGCGACGAACGTGAACGCGGGGCTCCGGCGGAGCGAGCGCATCGCGTAGCGAATGTCCTGGAGCAGAGTGTCCATGCTGAGTCGCGCGCCTCCGGCGGGGGGCGCCATGTGGCGCCCCATTTCAGAACTCGAATTGTGAAGTGAGTGGGTCTGTGCGCTGCGACTACGCGTGCGCAACCGGCTGTTCGTCGACGACGCGGCCGTCGAACAGATTCACCGCCCGGTCCGCATGCGCGGCGTAGCGGGGATCGTGTGTCACCATGCAGATCGTCGCACCGTTGCGGTGCAATTCGCGGAGCAGTTCCATCACCGCTTCGCCGTTCGTCGAATCGAGGTTACCCGTCGGTTCGTCAGCGAGGAGAATGGCCGGGTCGCCGGCAACCGCGCGCGCAACGGCGACGCGCTGCTGCTGACCGCCCGAGAGCTGCGCCGGGTAGTGCTTGACGCGGTGCGACATGCCGACCCGCTCCAGTGCGGCGTGCACGCGTTCCTTGCGTTCGTTCGAGCTCATGCCGCGATACGTGAGCGGCAGCTCGACGTTCTCGTAGACCGTGAGATCGCCGATCAGGTTGAACGCCTGGAAGATGAACCCGATCTGCCGGTTGCGGACGCGCGCGCGATCCGATGCGTCGAGCTTCGCGACTTCGTGGCCGTCGAGGAGGTACGTGCCTTCCGTCGGCGTGTCGAGCAACCCGAGGAGCGACAGCAGCGTGGTCTTGCCGCAGCCTGACGGTCCGGAGATCGCGATGTATTCGCCCTGCTTGATCTCCAGGTGGACCTCGGCGAGCGCATGCGTCTCGACTTCGTCCGTGTAGAAGATCTTCTTGATGCCCTGCAGCTTGATCAGGCCGTCGCCGCTCGTTGACATCTGTGCTCCGTAAGACGGTGGAAAGGGGATTAGGGATTAGGGGTTACGGGGTTAGAGGCTTCGAGGAAGGGAACCGCTGTCCCTAACCTCTAATCCCTAACCCCTAACCCCTTATTTCACGCGGACGCGGTCCACGTTGTCGTACTGCGACATATCAGACAGTATGACCTTGTCACCCGGTTGTAGGCCGTTGAGGATGACGACGGTATTCACCGAGTTCTGGCCGAGCTGGACGGTCGTGCGGACGGCGTACTTGCCGCCTTCGACGAACTTGAACATCCCGACCGGACCCGTCGCGGCGCCGGAGACCGGGCGGCCCGTATAGATGACGTCCTTGAGATGCTCGATCTGGATGGTCCCGTCAATACTCAGGTCGGGCACCGCACCAGGCGGAAGCGCGCCATCCAGGGAGACATCGACCGTGATCGATCCGCCCTGGGCCGACGCGTCTTTTCGGGAGACGTGCCCCGGGATGATCCCGACGCGGGTATCGATCGACGCCTGCTGGCCGATGGCGACGTCCTTGGCCTGCGACTCCGGGATGCGAAGCACGGCCTTGAGCTTGGTCGGTTGCACGACCTTCGCGACCGTCTGGCCCGACACCACCCACTGGCCCGGCTGCAGTACCTGGTCCTGCTGCAGCTGGCCCGCTTCAGGGGCGGTAATGATCAGCGACTTGAGCCGCGATTCTTCGTTCGCGGCGATCGCCTTGAGCGCCTCGACGTTCGCCGCCGCAACCGCAAGCTGCGAGTCCGTCGCCTGCACGGTCATCTTGAGCTGCGCTTCGGCGACGTTGTAGCGGGTCACGGCTTCCTCCGCCGCCGCCCTTCGGGCCGCGACGTCGAACGAGGAGAGCAGATTCGGGCGAATCTTTACCAGCGAGTCGGCTTCTTTGACCTGCTGTTCCGTGGTGATCCGCGAAGTCTTTGCGGACGCCAGCGTGAGTTCCTGCTGGGACTTCTGAGTCTGCAGGCTGTTCTTGAGGTTCGCGAGATCGAGCTGGGCCTGGCGCACCTGCTGCTGCGCCCGCGTCGTCGCGATCTGCTGGTCCGGGCTCGACATGGTCAGGATGATGTCGCCGGCCTTGAGGGTCGCGCCCGAGAGCGCGATGACGTTCTCGACGCGGCCGTTGACCTGCGGCGTGATGAACAGAATGCGTTCGGCAACCAGATTGCCGGGCCCGCGGACATCGCGCGTGACGTCGCCGCGGCGGACCGTATCCGTCAGGAGCTGGAGCAATTCAACCGTGGGCGCCGCGGGCTTCATGCGCGACAACCCCCACGACGCCAGCACCAGCGCAACCACGCCGAGACCGATCCCGACGTTTCGTGCAGTCTTCTTCTGTGGTGGGCGGACGATATCCAAGACACTTCTCCGAGTACGCCGACGTATCGGCGAGTAGTCAAACGTTTCCTGCTACAAAGGCAACAGTCGTGCCACCAGCAGCGCGCGCCAACTGTATGGATGACAACGTGTTGGACACCGCGATGGATTCACTCGGTTGGTCCCGTCGTTCATTTTTGCGATTCGACGTCCCACAAGCGGACACTCGGGAGCGCTCAGGGCTTAGAGCTTAGGGCTTAGGGCTTAGGATCAGGGAACAGCAGCTCCTCCCAGCGTGTGACCATCGCGTCGAAGGAGAAGCGCTCGGCGGCGCGGCGAGTTGCGGCTGCGGCCATCGCCTGACGCCGCTCGGCGTCGTCGAGGAGCACGTGAACGGCGGCGAGCACCGATTCGTCTTCGAACCCGGTGACGGTGCCCGGCGCGGAGCCATCCGCGAACGGTTCGAGGGCCTCCATCGCGCCGCTCACGGGCGTGCTCACGACGGGGACCCCGGCGGCCAGCGCCTCTAGCATGGCGTTGGCCATCCCCTCGCGGTCCGACGACACCACGAAGACGTCCATCGCCGCCAGCACGTCGCCCACGTCACGCCGAAATCCGGTGAAGCGGACGCGCGCTGCCACGCCCAGGCTGCGCGCGAGCCCCTCGAGCGTCTCACGCTCTTCGCCTTCGCCGGCGAGTATGCAGTAGACGTCGGCGGGCAGTGACGACAGCACGCGAAGCAGGCGGTCGAACCGTTTTTGCGTCGCCAGGCGCGCGATGGCGCCGATCACGCGCGCGCCGGCGGGAATCGCGAGCTCGTTGCGCACCGCGCCGTCCGGCGCCGCGCGTGGTGGCGCGTCGACGCCGTCGTGGATCGTGACCACTTTCGCGGCATCGAGTCGGGGGTCGCCGGCCAGGAATGGCGCGCGAATCGAGTCCGCGTTCAGCGCAATCGCGTCGACGTAATGGCGGAACGCCTGCCGATAGGTGGCTCGTCGTGCCGGCGTGTCCGACTGCAGCACGATGCGCTGCACCACGCGCGGCGTGCGCGCCATGCGCGCGCCGAGCCCCGCGAGGAAGACCTTCTTGAACGACGTCAGCAGGAGCGCATCAGGCCGCTCGCGGCGGAGTCGCGCCGCGAATGCAAAGGCGTCGGGCACCATCACGCTCCCGCCAATCCGCTGCACCGACGTGGGTATGCCGTAGGTGGCTGCGCGGGCCGCCATATCCGCGTCGCGGAAGAGCATCAGCGTGCGATGCCCGCGCCGCGCGAGCCCGTCGAGCAGGCGCACCGTGCCCAGCTCGCCACCGCCGAATACTGCCGAGCCGTTGTGGGCGACGACGTACATCGAAGGAGAATAACGCCGGAATGCGGAAGACCGCAGAGCGGAAGACCGCAAAGCGGAAGACCGGACGGCGTTACGCCGAACGCCGAACCCGGAGAGCGAACACCGGATTGCGGAACGCCGAGCCGCGCGGAATGCGCGTGAATCCGAGTACCAAAGCCGAAATGCAAAGGGCGGGACACCGTACTTGGTATCCCGCCCCGCGGGTCATTCGCAGTTCGGCGTTCGCACTTCTGCCGACCGCTACCCGGCGTAACGCGGCTCGGTGTTCCGCAACCCGGTCCTCCGAACTTCGGCGTTCCGCATTTCGGCCGTCACCGCATCCTGCGCGTCGGTGTCCCGCCTGAACCGCGCAGCAGCTGCACGCCACCCGATCCCGTCTCGATCCGCACGCGCCCGCGCCCGTTCCCGATCGTGCCGTGCAGCTCGTTCCGGCGGCCGCGCTCGGTCTGCAACGCAAAGTCGCTCGAAATCCCGCCGCTGCCGGTCTGCACGTCCACCTGCGCGCCGAAGTTCGCGGGGAGGGCGACCGTCACGCTGCCCGATCCCGTCGAGATGTCGATTGACTCGGGGCTCGACACGAAGTCCATGCGTGCGCCGCCGCTGCCGGTCTCGACGTGCGTGCGGCGCGACGTCACGGATTCGAAGTTGACGCTTCCCGATCCGGTCTCGAGCGAGAACTCGTCGGCGCTCACGTTGTTGCCGCGCAGACCACCAGATCCGGCGTCGACTTTGACCAGCGTTCCGTCGATGTTCGAGATCTGCACGCTGCCGGAGCCGACGTCGATCGTGAGGTCGCCGCGATGGCCGTCGACCGTGGCGCTCCCCGATCCGGTGTCGATGTTCAGCGTGCCGCGCGTGCGGTTGGTGACCACACGCGCTGCCGACACATCGAGGTTGAGCGTGGCGTCCACGTCGAACGCATCGATCCCGCCGACGACGTTCCATACCTTCACGTCGCGTCCCGCGGGCACCATGACCCGAATGTCCGCCCACGCCTCGACACCGTCGCCCTGCGAGCGCACTTCGATTCTGCGGCCGCGGTTGAACATCCCGCGCACCCCGCGCGACGGCTCCTGACAGTTGCCGTCGGTCGACGTCGTCGTGCTCGACCGATCGGAACGGGAGCCCTGCGGACGATAGATGAGCCGCTCGTCGGGATACACGACGCAGAGCGATTCGCGGCCGTCGACGGTGCGCTGCTCGAGCCGCAGCTCCCCGGCGTCGTGCCCGCCGCGCGTGATCTCGACTTCGACCGCCGAGCCGGTGCCGCGTTCGACCGTGATCTTCCCGGCGATGTTGTACACAGCGACGCGGTTGCCTCTGAGCGAGAACCGCTCGACTCGCTGCGCATGCAGGGCCAGTGGCAGGGCCAGTGGCAGTGCGGCAAGGAGGAGCGGAGCTACGCGCATGGATCGCATTTCGATCTCCTGGTGGTTGCTGATGACGACTGGGTGAATGCCGGTCGTCGCCGGCGATTGCCGTGACGCCCGGTTCACTACGTCAGACACCGCGATCGCGTGCCGGGGTTTGAAGCGCGGTGCGCACCTATCTTTTGTCCTCGATGCTCCGCGCGGAAGACGCACTACTCGCTCTGCAGACCGTCGCCGCCGCGGCCGCGTTCATCCGGCTCAGCCGTTGGCGCCGCCGTCCACCGCCGGTGACCACCGGCGCACCTGCCCGCGCGGACGCGACCGTGACCGTGATCGTGCCGACGCTGAACGAAGCGGAACGCATCGGTCCGCTGCTCGCCGCGCTCGAACACGAAGGCCCTCCCGTCACCGAAATCCTGATCGTCGACTCCCGCTCGACGGACGACACGCAGCCAATGGTCCGAGCGGTTGCAGCGCGCGATGCGCGCATCCGATTGCTGCTCGACGATCCGCTGCCGGCGGAGTGGGTCGGCAAGGCGTGGGCGCTCGAGTGTGCGCGCCGCTACGCTCACGGCGAGTGGCTTCTGCTGCTCGACGCCGATGTTGCGCCGCGCGCCGGATTTGCGGCCGCGATCCTCGACGCCGCGGAGCAGGAGGGCAACGACGTGGTGTCATTCGCGCCGCGCTTCGCGGGGCAGTCGGTGCTCGAGCGCGCGATTCAGCCTGCCATGCTCGTTACGCTCATTCTCCGCGCCGACCCGCGGCCGCGCGCGACCCACGTGCTCGCGAATGGGCAGTGTTTCGCGCTGAAACGTGCGGTGCTCGACCGCCTGGGCGGATTCGTCCCGGTGCGCGCATCGTTCGCCGAAGACGTCAGCCTCGCGCGCCATCTCGCGCGCAACGGGGCGCAAGTCGCGTTCCGCGACGGCTCGCGCATCTATGACGTGCGCTCGTACCAGACGGCGAATGAGATGTGGCGCGAGTGGGGGCGATCGATCGATCTCAAGGACGCGACGTCGCGCAGCCGGCAGATCGCGGATGTGGCGATGATTGCCGTCGTGCAGGGGATGCCGGTGCCGGTGCTCGCGCTGATCGCCCTCGGCGCACTCCCCGCCTCGGCGCCGCTCATCGCCCTCAATGCAGGCCTGCTGATTGCTCGCGTAGCGCTCAGCGTTGCGATGCGCCACAACTACGCGGAACGCGGCGTGAGCTACTGGCTGAATCCGCTCGCCGATCCCCTCGCCGCCCTGCGCCTGCTGATCTCGTCGCTGCGCCGACCAACCGAGTGGAGGGGCCGAGCCTATTGAGGGTTTAGGGCTTGGGAACGAAAACCCTCCCTAAGCCCCAAGCCCTAAGCCGTAAGCCCTCTAGGCCCCAATGGCTTTCACTTCGGCGACCAACTTCGTGAGAGTGGCCTTCGCATCGCCGAACAGCATCCACGTCTTGGGGCTGTAGAACAACTCGTTCTCGATGCCGGCAAAGCCCGCGCTCATGCCGCGCTTGAGCACGATGGCTGCCTTTGCATGATCGGCGTTGAGAATCGGCATGCCGTAGATCGGCGACGTCGTGTCGGTGCGGGCACCGGGATTCACGACGTCGTTCGCGCCCACGACCAGCGCAACGTCGGCGCGATCGAACTCGTCGTTGATCGCTTCCATCTCGTAGAGCTTGTCGTACGGGATGTTGGCTTCCGCGAGCAGCACGTTCATGTGGCCGGGCATGCGGCCGGCAACGGGATGCACCGCGTACCGTACTTCGCCGCCGCGCTTTTCGATGAGATCGGCGAGCTCGCGAATGAGATGCTGCGCCTGCGCGACCGCGAGTCCGTAGCCCGGCACCACGATCACCAGCTGCGCGTAGGCGAGCTGCATGGCGGCGTCTTCCGGGGTCGTCGACTTGACCGTGAGGCCTTCAGCGCTCTTGCGGCTCTTCGTCGGTCCCGCGGTACCGAATGCGCCGAACAGCACGTTGTTCAGCGACCGGTTCATCGCGCGGCACATGATCTGGCTCAGAATGATGCCCGCCGAGCCGATGAGCGAGCCGCTGAGAATCAGAATCGGGTTCTCGATCACGAAGCCCACCATCGCCGCGGCAATACCCGCCGATGAGTTGAGCACCGAGATCACGACCGGCATGTCCGCGCCGCCGATGGGCAGCACGAACAGCACGCCGAGCACGAGCGAGAGCGCCACCGCGATGTAGAACGGAAGCAGCGGCGGCGCGACCGCCGTGACCTGCCACGCGGCCGTGCCGACGATGCCGAGCAACACGGCAATCATCACGAACCGCATGCCGGGGAAGAGCAGGGGCTTGCCCGACATCAACTCCTGAAGCTTCGCGAAGGCGATGATGCTACCCGTGAACGTGAGTCCGCCGATCGCGATCGCGACCTGCGTCGCCACGCCGACCTGCGGCGACATCGGCACGCCGATGTCGGCCGTGTGCAGATACTCCGCGCACGAGACGAGCAGCGCGGCCGCACTGCCGATGCCGTGCAGCAGCGCGACGAGCTGCGGCATCTGCGTCATCTGCGCGCGCTTCGCCATGAACAAGCCGATCGCCGAGCCGATGACGAGGCCCGCGATGATGGTGCCGTACGACACGATCTGCTTGTCGATCAGCGTCGCGATCACCGCGATCGCCATGCCCCACGCCGAGATCGTGTTGCCCTGACGGGCGGTCGCGGGAGAATTGAGCCGTTTGAGTCCGACGATGAACAGCGCGGCCGCGATGAGGTACGCGACGAGGGTGAAGCTGCTCATGCTTTCGTGTCGGGCTTGCGTTCATCCTTCTTGAACATGCCGAGCATGCGGCCGGTCACGGCGTAGCCGCCGACGACGTTGATCATCGCGAAGATCGTCGCGAACAAGCCGAGAATCGATGCGAGCCGGGTATTTGCCGTGCCCGCGATCACGATGGCGCCGACCACGCTGATGCCGCACACCGCGTTCGCCGCCGACATGAGCGGCGTGTGCAACGTGGGCGGCACGCGGCCGATGAGCTCGACGCCGAGAAACGTGGCGAGCACGAACATCGTGACGTAACAGAGAAACGGATCGATCATTTTGCCGTCCGGGTAGCACCCGCGTGGGTCATGGCCATCGCGCCGGTGATTTCGTCGTTCAGGTCGACATTGAGCGCGCCCTCTTTCGTGACGTGCTGAATGAACGTGAGCACGTTGCGGCTCAGCATCATCGACGCATGCGCGGGCAGCATCGCTGCGACGTTGGTCGGGCCGATGACGTGCACGCCGCCCCGCACCACGGTCTCGCCTGCGCGCGTGACTTCACAGTTGCCGCCGGACTCCGCGGCGAGATCGACGATGACGGAGCCGGGTTTCATCCCGTCCACCGTCGCAGCAGTAATGAGACGCGGCGCCTGCTTCCCCGGTACCTGCGCCGTGGTGATGACGAGATCCTGGTCGCGCAGATGTTTGGCGAGGAGCGCCTGAATCTGCGCCAGCTCCTGCTCGGTGCTTTGACGCGCGTAGCCGCCGCTCGCCTCGGCAGACTCCGTGACCGCTTCGGCGGCGACGAATGAGGCACCGAGCGACAACACCTGCTCCTTGGCCGCCGGCCGCACGTCAAAGGCCGAAACGACGGCGCCGAGCCGTCGCGCGGTGGCGATAGCCTGCAGCCCCGCGACTCCCGCGCCGAGGACGAACGCCTTCGCCGGAGGAACCGAGCCCGCTGCCGTCGTGAGCATTGGCAGAAACTTGCCCATGACGTTGGCCCCGATCAGCACCGCCTTGTAACCAGCCACCGTGCTCTGGGACGAGAGCGCGTCCATCGACTGCGCGCGCGTGATGCGCGGCACCAGCTCCAGCGCGAACGCGGTGACGTTACGCGCGTTCAGCAGCTCGAGGGTCGGCGCCGCCGATGCGGGCGCGAGGAAGGAGAGCAGGGCAGCGCCCGTCGGTAACTGTTTCGCCTCATCAGCGGTGGGACGCTGGACCTTGACCACGAGCGCCGCGCCATCCGTCGTCGCAGCGGGGGTCGCCGCGATCCTGGCGCCGGCGGCCTCGTACGCACTGTCGGGCGCCGCAGCGGCGTCGCCCGCGCCCCGTTCGACGAGGATTTCGTGGCCCGCCTTGGCGAGGCGGCTGACGGCGTCCGGGGTGAGCGCGACCCGCGCCTCTCCCGGCACTGTTTCCTTCAGGACGGCGATCTTCATCGAGTGCCTGGTGCTCCGGGGCAGGACGCCGCCAGCCTAACGGTGCGTCCGAAGAGGGACAAGGGGGAGTCGCTCAACTTCGCGCGATCGCGGCACTTGCCGCATCGCGCGCGGCAGGGCAACGTAGCACCAAGCCCTTTCGTACACATTGGTGGTATGCACATGCGCCTTTCCGACGCCGGTAGGTTGTTCTTCGCGCTGCTCGCGGTTTTCGTCGCTGCGACCTGCGATTCGCCGACCACCAGCGGGTCGGGCACGGGAAACCAGCCGACGAGCTTCGCGATCGTGCTGCCCCGGCTGACTTCGTCGCTCGGCGCCACTGCCGTGCTGGGGCTTGATCCCGCCGCTACCGACATTGCGGCTGCCCGCCTGACCATCCGCATCAAGCAGACCGGTCAGGTGATCTTCACGCATGAGTACGGAAGTGGAGACCCTGCGTTCGTCCTCAGCTCCGACGCCAGTTCGGCCAGCGCGGGCACACTGAATGCCTCGTTCAAGTTTCCGCCGAGCGCCGAGGGGGAGGAGTTCGAGTTCCTCCTCGATGTGCTGAACGCTGACGGCGTCCCGGTCTTCTCGATGGGCCCGACGTCGTTCGAGCTCAGGGCCGATGGGACCTCCGGCACGATCGAAGCCGCCGCGACCTACGTAGGACCCGGCAAGGACGTGCAAGGCGTCCAGATCCAGCCCCGCAACATCTCGGTCGTCGTCGGGAACGTCGCGCCGATCGCGTGCAACCCCGTGCCGGCGTCAGCGGGCGCGTCAGGATTCCCGTATACGCTTGTGACTGACCTGTCCTCCATCGCCGTCGTAGACGGACTTCGAACGCAGGTCATTGGCATCGCGCCTGGCACGACGACATTGAGGTGCGAACTGCTGTTTGGAACGCCGCACCCAACGGACGCAGTGACGGTCTCGGTCATCCCGGCGCCCAACGCGGGAATCACCGTCCTGTCAGGGGCAGGGCAGGTCGGCGGTGTCGCGACGGCGCTTGCCAATCCGATCAAGGTCGAGGTTCGGCGCAACGACGGCCTCATCGCCGCCGGCGTGACGGTCACGGCTCAGGCAGCGAGCGGAAACGGGTCGGTCACGCCGGCGAGTGCCACGACAGCCGCGGACGGCACCGCATCCTTCAACTGGACGCTCGGCAACACCGTCGGCACGCAGACCATTACGCTCGCTGTCCCCTCGCTCTCGTTCACACGCCCAGTCTCGGCAACCGCCACCGGCATCCCGGGCTCGATTTCGGGCGTCGTCCGCAACGCTCAGGGGTCGCCGCTGGCCGGCATCACGGTCGATCTGTTCCAGGGCCCGAACGCGACTGGATCGCCTGCCGCCACGCTGACGACGATCAGTAACGGCGTCTTCTCGTTCACCCTGCAGGCGGGTACCTACACGGTGCGCACGACCGGGTCGGGGTTCCTGCCCGTGATCACGACTTTGAGTGTCGCCGCGGGGCAGCAGTCCACGCTGAACGTGACGATGACGCCGGTTACGACCACCGGCAGCATCGCCGGAAGCGTGTCCGACGCCTCTACGACCGCGCCGCTGGCAGGGGCAGTCGTTGAGGTTCGTCCGGGCGCGAACAACCTGACCGGCACACCGCAGACCACCGCGACGACCGGCAGTCTGGGCACGTTCCAGATCAACAGTCTGAACCCCGGCGTCTACACGGTCCGTGCGGTGCTGAGTGGCTACTCCGACGCGTTCGGCAACGTGACGGTCACGGTCGGTCAGGTGCAGTCGGTGAGCATCCCCATGTCCGCTTCGCTGAGCGGCGGCCAGGTCCGAATCGTGGTCACCTGGACCGATGCCTCACTCGATCTCGATGCCCGGCTCCGGACGCCGTCAGGCGCGCTGGTGTTCTGGAACGGGCACAATTCCGACCCGAACAACGGTGACGGCTGTGTGCTCACGTCGAGCCCATTCGCCTGCCTGCAGCACGACGCCCAAGCCAATGACCCGCAAGGCCAGTCGGAGACGATCCTGATCGGACAGATGGTCAGCGGGACCTACACGTTCTCGCTGTACAACTACACGGCCGATATCCTGAGAGGCACCCCGGGCGACGCGTCGCTGGCCGCTTCGGGTGCCCAGGTCAGCGTCTACTTCGGTGGAAGCACCAGCTCGTTCACGTTCTCGGTCCCGGCCGGCGCCGGCGACGAATGGACGGTCTTCCAGCTGACCGGATCGACGCCCCAGTCACTGGTCCCGGTCAATACGATCACGACGGTGCATCACCCGAGTGGCCAGATCCGCGCTGGGCCGACGGCGGGAGCGGCGGTCAAGAAGCGGTAAGGTCGACGTCCGCCGCGGCGCGTTGCCAGCGGCTGCTAGACGCGCCTCGCGAGCCAGTTCACCAAGGCCTCCCCAAGTTCGGGGAGGTCTTTTGGTATCCGGGAGCTGATCAGGTTTCTGTCTTCGACCACGGCCGCATCGACCCACTCGGCGCCGGCATTCACGACGTCGTCGCGGATGCCAACGGTCGACGTCAGGCGCCGTCCGCGCACAATGCCCGCGGAGATGAGGACCCACGGGCCGTGGCAAATTGTGCCAACCAAACCGCCCGCTTCGTTGACGTCCCTGACGAGCTGAAGGACCGTCTTGTCGCGCCGGATCTTGTCCGGCGCCCAGCCACCGGGTGCGAAGATTCCGGCCAGATCGGCAGCGTGGAAATCCCCCACATTTCCGTCCGTTTTGCACGGGTAGCCGTGCTTGCCGACGTAGCGCGCCTCGCCGATACCAGCGACCGGAACAGTGAACCCAGCCGCCTCAAGGCGCAGCTTGGGATACCAAACTTCGAGGTCTTCGTACTCAGGACCGACCAACATCAGCACGGTTGTGGACGACATCGGCGCTCAGTGAATGAAAAGGACGGGATGCATATTCATGCAACAAAATAGATTACAAAGAGTGCTGTAAGTTGCTTGTTAGCGCCAATTTACCATCGTGCATGTGATTTGCATTCTACCGCATCCGATGCCGCATAACTGAATGCATAAGTCGCGATCACGTCCAAAGTACGCCGCGAGGGCTGGCTCTCCGCGATCGAACAGCGGGCTCACCTCTGCGCTAGAGACGAGCCCGGCCAAATACCCGTCACGGCGCCGAGCGTTCGCACTGGAGGACCGCGCGCATGTCAATCTCGTTCGGTGTGCTCACAAACATGCTCGCTGTGGCGTTCACCTGGTGATCGATGGCGCGCGCCATTCCGGCTCCAGGCCAGTACAAAAAAAAGAGCGGGCGAATTGCCCGCTCGAAGTGTCCGATGACCTGATCGACCCGCTCACACGAGCGAGTCGGATCGACGCTTTCCGCGGTCCATGATCCAGGTCTGCGGGAGCAGGAACAAGGGGGTGAGAAAGAGCCCCAGCAGCGAGTTGATCCAGATCAGAGCGGCGTAGAAACAGCCGAGTCCAATGCTGACCCAAAGCACGCCAAAGACGCCGTTCGTGATCATGTCGATTCCAGCCAATTGAGGGGGATCGGTGCCGCGAGGTGCCGCTGGAGCGAAGCCGCCAATAACGTAACGGTGATGCCGCCGGTAGCCAATGCTGAGTTTTCGGTCGCCGTCAGGACCGCAATTGAGGCTGCCCTCACAGCCTCGGACCGCGTGCTTCTGGCGGTATCGGGAGGCCGTGATTCGATGGCCTTGCTGGACGCTGCCGCTCGCTGGAAGGGCGCGGCGCTCGCGGGAGTCGCGTCGTTTGACCACGGCACCGGGCCGCATGCGACGGCCGCCGTCGACCTCGTCGAACGCTTTTCGCGGCGGCTGGGCGTGCCGTTCTTCCGCGGTCGCGGGGCCGGTCTCGGCGCCTCCGAGGACGCCTGGAGGACGGCTCGGTGGCGGTTCTTGCGACAGGTCGCGACTGATCAGGCTGCCGCCGTGGCGACTGCGCATACGTGCGATGACCAGATCGAAACGGTGTTTATTCGGGTGTTGAGGGATGCCGGGGCGAGGGGGCTTGCGGGCCTGTACGCCACGAGCGACGTCGTGCGCCCCTTCATTGATGTCCGACGCGAGGTCGTCGCCGCGTACGCCGATGCCATGGGAGTTCCGTTCGTGCCGGATCCCTCGAACCTGTCGAGGCGGTACCTGCGCAACCGGATCCGGCTCGATCTGCTCCCTGCGTGCGAACGCGCACAGCCGGGGTTCGGCGAGGCGATGCTCGCCCTATCTCGCAAGGCTGCGTCATGGCGCAGCGGCGTAGAGCGGCTGGCCGACGGCCTCGTGGTGAGCCGTGCACCCTCCGTCGTCTTCGTGGATCGGGCGGCGCTCGGCGCACTCGAGGAGCCCGCGCGGGCGTTGGTCTGGCCGGCCCTCGCTGCGCGCGCGGGGATCGCGCTGGACCGCCGGGGAACGGAGCGACTGGCCCGGATCGGAGCGTCGAGCGCCGCCGGCGTTCGCGCCGACCTGGCCGGCGGCCACCAGGTCATCGGTCACTCGAACACTTTCGAAATCCGGGCGGCAGCAAGCCGGTCCCCGGTGCGCGCTCCATGACCGGGGGCGCTAACGATCGTCGCGGCCCACCTTCCGACGACACGTCCCGCGATCCTCGGCTTGGCGGCGACGTCACGGGCCGCATCGTATTCGATGAGGCGACCATCCGGCGCCGCGTTCGCGAGCTTGGCGCCGAGATCACCCGGGCGTATCCCGACGGCGATCTCCTCGTGATCGGTGTGCTGAAGGGTTCGGCGCTGTTCGTCGCTGATCTCGTCCGTGCGATCGCGCGACCGCTGACGCTCGACTTTCTCACCGCATCGTCCTACGGCGCCGGGATGGAGTCGAGCGGTGTGGTCGACGTCATTCACGACCCGCGCACGCGACTCGAGGGCAAACACGTACTGCTCGTCGAAGACATCGTCGATACCGGTCGCACGCTGTCGGCAATCGTCGAAGCGCTGCGCGAGCGCGGGCCGCGATCGATCGCCGTCTGTGCGCTCCTGCACAAACGGCTCACACCGGTGGCACTGAACGTGCACTTCGTAGGATTCGATGCGCCGAACGTTTTTCTCGTCGGCTACGGCTTGGACCATGCGGAACATTTCCGGCATCTGCCATATATCGTCAGTCTAGAACTTTCCAGCACAGTGGGATCCGAAGCTTGGAATTCACGTGACTTGAAGTCGCG
>JADMIO010819908.1_pt1 | contig 91412 bp, 74 predicted proteins | sample 8958161 | NCBI WGS metagenome assembly JADMIO01 (sample SAMN16585339, study PRJNA669376) | soil metagenome | isolation source: Crop rotation soil | place: USA: Cullars Rotation, Alabama | collected 2011
CCGCGACTTCAAGTCACGTGAATTCCAAGCTTCGGATCCCACTGTGCTGGAAAGCAGGCCCACGCCAACTGATCTGAAAATAAGCTGCGCTTAGACTCCATGCCTGATCAATCCAGTTTGAGTACTTCCAGGAAAGTTTTTTGTGGTACTTCCACAGAGCCAATCTGGCGCATTTTCTTTTTACCTTCTTTTTGTTTTTCCAGCAGCTTCCGTTTACGGGTGATGTCACCACCATAACACTTAGCAGTTACATCTTTCCGCATGGCGGAAATAGTTTCCCGCGCAATGATCTTTGCGCCAATGGCTGCCTGGATAGCAATCACAAATTGTTGCTTGGGAATTAAATCTTTCAGCTTTGAACAAATTTTACGACCGACCGCTTCTGCTTTATCACGATGTACAAGCGATGAAAGCGCATCGACTGGTTCAGCATTGAGTCGAATATCCAGTTTAACCAGATCCGATTTGCGATAATCTTTAGGAGCATAATCAAAAGAGGCATATCCCCTGGTGATTGATTTTAAACGATCGTAAAAGTCAAAAACGATTTCAGCCAATGGTAAATCAAAACTCAGTTCGACGCGAGAAGTCGTGAGGTAATGTTGATGCGTCAGCATACCTCTTTTTTCCATGCACAGGTTCATGATGGCACCAATATATTCCGGCTTGGTAATAATCTGCGCATGGATATATGGTTCTTCGACAAATTCGAGAAGGGTGGGATCGGGTAGATCATTTGGGGTATGGATCTCCTGGAGCCCGAATCTTTTAGTGGAAGCCCGATAAGAAACGTTTGGAATGGTAGTGATCACCTCCTGGTTGAACTCCCTGCTCAATCGTTCTTGTATAATTTCCAAATGCAGCATGCCTAAAAACCCGCAACGGAATCCAAAGCCAAGGGCAATGGAGGTTTCTGGTTCAAACACAAGACTGGCATCATTGAGCTGCAATTTTTCAAGACTGTCTCTTAAATCTTCAAAGTCATCATTATCGATGGGATAAATGCCGGCGAACACCATGGGCTTGACATCTTCAAAACCTTTGATGGCTTCCTGGCAAGGATTCGCTACGGTAGTTATAGTGTCACCCACTTTGATTTCCTTCGATTCTTTGATCCCGGTGATGATGTAGCCTACGTTCCCGGCCGAAAGCTCTTTTTTAGGAACCTGGTTCATTTGAAGAATGCCAATTTCATCGGCAGAATATTCACCAGCGGTATTGACGAAGCGAACTAATTCTCCTTTGCTAATACGGCCATTGAAAATGCGGAAATAGGCCACAATTCCCCTGAAAGAATTGAATACAGAATCAAAGATTAAGGCTTGAAGCGGGGCATCAGGATCACCCTTTGGTGGCGGGATTCTTTCCACGATAGCTTCAAGGATTTTATCGACTCCCTCACCAGTCTTTCCGCTGGCCAGGATGATATCCGTTTTAGGCACCCCCACCAGGTCAATGATCTGATCAGAAACCTCATCAATCATCGCATTAGGCATATCGATTTTGTTGAGGATCGGGATGATCTCCAGGTTATGCTCAATGGCCAGGTATAGGTTTGAAATCGTCTGAGCCTGAATCCCTTGTGTCGAGTCTACCAGCAACAATGCTCCTTCGCAGGCTGCGATGGAGCGTGATACTTCATAAGAAAAGTCAACGTGACCCGGAGTGTCAATCAGGTTGAGGGTAAATTCCTCGCCATTTGGGCGCTTATAGTAGAGTTGGATAGCATGACTTTTGATCGTAATGCCCCTTTCGCGCTCCAGGTCCATATTATCGAGGGTCTGGGCGACCATATCCCTCGAGGAGACAGTATGGGTGATCTCCAGCAGGCGGTCAGAAAGTGTTGATTTTCCGTGATCTATATGGGCAATGACGCAAAAATTGCGGATATTCTTCATAAGGGCTGCAAAGATACGTCGTGAATCGTGACCCGTGACCCGTGACCTGAACCTTTAGATTCTCGATTCACGGTTCACGGTTGACGGTTCACGCTTTAGCTTTCGGTTAACACTAAAAATTGTAAAGGCTTGCAAGTTCGTGGTAGCTTTCTGTTGAACATTTAAAGGAGATACACCATGATCCATCCCGACACCGAGCTCCGCTATATCGATGATCACATCGGCTACGGAGTTTTTGCTACCCGAAAAATTCCAAAAGGCACCATTACTTGGGCGAGAGACAATTTTGATTTCTCTTTTAAGCCAGCAGAAGTGGAAGAAATGGATGCCATGCATGCTGCATTGATTTCAAAATATGCCTATCGTGATCAAACCGGAAGTTTTATTCTGTGTTGGGATTTTGCCCGCTATGTCAATCATAGTTTCAATTCCAACATGATGTCGACAGGCTATGATTTTGAGTTAGCCATTCGTGATATCGAAGAAGGAGAAGAATTGACCGATGATTACGGGTATCTCAATTTGCAGGAGCCTTTTAAACCGAATGCAGAAGATTCGCCAAGGAAATATGTTTACCCGGATGATCTACCGCGATATTACCAGCAATGGGATGCGATGATCAGTTCCTGTTTGCCAGCCATGCTTACCTTGCGTCAGCCTTTGCTACCCCTCATTGCAGCTGCTGATTTGAAAGAAATAGTGGAAACTATTGAAGGCAAAAGGGAAATGCGATCTATACTGACTCATTATTACCAGGATGAACCTGCTGCTTCGAAAGAGCCAAAATCCCCTTTCCCTAATTCGCGATTAAAAATGCGATAACAGAATTTAGGCTTTAATTCAAAATAATACGGAATTTAAAAATTATTCTTTTTACCCCACTCTTAAGGGTGGCGTAAAAAGAATAATTTTTAAATTCCATCCTGATTCTAATTCAGTGTAATGCTATATGCAAAATCACCAGGGAAGTTTTCGTAATAACCCTGCAGGTAGAGATTAGCCCCTGCTCTTTGCAATTCACGTTTGAAGGTGACTACATTGGTCACACTGATACCATTGACGCGCGTGATGATGAAGTGTTTCTCCATGTTGGCTCTTGCAATGCGGGAATCTTTTTTGATTTCTTCCACCAGGATTCCACCTTTAGGCAATTTGGCATATTCTTTATCATCCAGGTCGCGTACTGCAAATCCAATTTCATCCATGATCTCATCTGCTGATTTACCAGAAGAAATATCGGAAGAGCCATCTGATCTTGATTCACTGAGTTTGACCTGCGCTTCTTTATTCTTATGATCCCGCATAAATGTGAAAGTCAGCACATCGCCAGGATGATGTTGCCCAATTTTACCCATAAAATCAGGTGTTGAAGTCACTTTTTGACCGTCAATCGTCAGTATGATATCGCCTTCGTTGAGTCCTGCGCTCTCGGCTGCACTTCCTGCATTTACTTTATCAAGCACAACGCCTGTCACTTCTGTTAACCCGGCATGATCAGCAAGTTCATTATCTACTGGTTTGATGACGACACCAAGCCATCCGCGTTTCGGCGAACCATATAGTTTGATGTCTTCCAAAACTTTCTTCACCAGGTTAGAAGGAATAGCAAAAGAGAATCCTTCGTATTGACCGCTATAGGTCATGATAGCCGTGTTGATGCCCATCAATTGACCGCGGGTGTTGACTAATGCGCCGCCACTATTGCCGGGATTGACGGCTGCATCGGTTTGAATAAAATTTTCAATTCCTCCGTCATCGAGGATATTAATATTTCTTGCTTTGGCACTGACGATACCAGCCGTCACCGTGGAGTACAAGCGAAACGGATTTCCGATGGCGAGCACCCATTCGCCAATCATCAATGAATCACTGTCACCAAAACCCAGGTAGGGTAAACTCGTACCATTTACTTTGATCAGCGCCAAATCCGTAGAGGGATCAGAACCGATCAATTTCGCATCGAATTCACGTCCGTCTTCCAGCAAAACTTTTATCTCGCTTCCATCTTCAATGACGTGGTGATTAGTGGCGATGTATCCATCTGGTGAAATGATGACACCTGATCCTGTGCTTCCCCCGGAATAGGTATTGGAAAAAAAGCTTCCGCTCTTCTGCATCGATTCGATATATACCACAGCCTGTTTGGATGAATTGGATGCTTTCACCATGTCGGGAGCAGGTGCCGACCCGGCAGTCGGACGAAATTCGAAAGGAGAGTAATTAGTAAGAATGGTCCTGGTGGCTTCCGGTTGGATCACCACGTGTTGCTTGTCCAACAGCATGAACATCCCCAAGGCCAGGGAGGCACTTAAAAGGCCGGTTATTATGAAGGGAACAATTTTTTTCATGAATGAGTAGTCTTCCAGCCTGATAATATAGTAGAAACTGGGGAGAATGCTAAAACATTGTGTGATATAAATAGTTTTAAAGCCTTTCGCTAAGCATTTATGAAAGAATTTGTGAAATCCTACTTACTCATTACCCCCACATTGAAATATGGGGTAATGAGTAAGTAGGATTTCACAAATTCTGGAGGGTGCTACAGTATGACTAATTAATTCGAAATTTGCCCTTGTGAAAATTCCTTTTGTCAAATACCACGGCGCCGGCAACGATTTCATCATGATCGATGATCGTGAAGGGATCATAGCTCCCTTGTTAACTACCGATTGGATAGCGAATACCTGCCATCGGCATTTTGGAATCGGTGCGGATGGTATGATCCTGATACAAGTCGGGGGCGATGGTTTGGAGTTTTTTATGAAATATTTTAATTCCGACGGCTTAACCAGCTCGTTTTGTGGGAATGGAGGAAGATGTTTTGCGGCCTTCTCCGAAGCATTGGGCTTACATGCAGGAGCATTTGAATTCATTGGATCGGATGGCACTCATTTCGCGCAGCGCGATCGCAATGGCGAGATCAGTTTGTCAATGAAAGATGTCCATGAGATTGAAAAAACCGGGGATAAACAATTTGTATTAAATACCGGTTCACCTCATCTCGTCATCTTCACTGATTTGATTGAAGAGATGGAAGTAAAACTGAAAGGTCGCGAGATCCGCAACAGTCCTCCATTCAAAGAACATGGTATCAATGTCAATTTCGTTGAAGTATTGGGACCAGGTGAAATCAAACTACGTACGTATGAGCGCGGTGTCGAAGATGAAACTCTAGCCTGTGGCACTGGTGTTGTTGCTTCTGCTCTCGCATCTTCTTTTTCGATGCATAGCAATGTTCATTCCTGGCTGGTACATGCGCGAGGTGGAGATTTGCATGTTGATTTTAAGCAGGAAGGCGATAAGCATTATACGAATGTGAGGTTGACGGGGCCGGCAGTGGAGTCGTTTCGTGGAGAAATACTTCTGCCCCCTGCCCCCTAAGAGGGGGAATTAAAGAAAGAATAAGAAAGGACAAATAAGAAACTGAAAAGTAATTCCTTCTAACTTTCTTATTTGTCCTTTCTTATTTTTACTTCCTTCTAACTTCCTTATTTGTCCTTTCTTATTTTTACTTTCTATTCGTCTTCTTCCACACCATTCCATAAATTCAACAGCCCTTTCATTTCTCCTACAGCGTGTATTTCTTTCGCTTTTGCGCCTTCCTCGATTCCTTTTTCTAAAAGTCGCACGGCTTCTGTTTTGTTACCGCCTTTATGGAGGATCCTCGCATAGTGATAATACGTAGCGATATACGATGGATAATTAGTAACGAGATGCTCGTACATCAGCAGTGCTTGTAACGTGCCTTCGCTTTTTTCATATTCTTTGGCCAGGGCAAAAATTAAAAAGGGATCGTCCGGACTTTCGTCCATCATTTTTTCGAGGTCTTCGATTCTTGTCATGGAAGTAAAAGTAGGGAAAGAGAATACTTTATTCGGAAGACTTTTGTAATACTAACAACCCTTCGATACATCAATGATATACTTTCGGATTCACAGTAACAATGTCCGTTGGCTAGAGTTCTCTCCGCCAACCACCTCGATTCACCAACGAATTGCTTTTGAATTCTCAATGAGAAATCCTTCAGTCAGTAATAAGTAGGTAATTCCTGTTCTTGCATTGCCCAGGGCTCTCGTTGGTTGGCGGAAAGAACTCCATCCAACGGCCAAAATGCAACAGGAAGTCCCCTTCAGGGGATTTAGGGGCAAAATGAGGCTTTTAAATACCTTTGCCCCTGAAATACAATTCTGAGAAGATATGAAGTTGCTGGTAGCAATCAGTCAAACCCCTGAAACTACGGCCCGTATTGCGTTTAAGGACAATAACACGGCCTACGATCCCGCCGGAGTCAATTTTATCATGAATCCTTATGATGAATGGTATGCTCTCGTCCGGGCACTGGAATTAAAGGAAGAAAAAGGCGGGTCAGTCACCGTCATTCACGTCGGTCCTGCTGCCAATGATGTCACCATTCGCAAAGCATTAGCGATCGGTGCCGATGATGCAGTGCGCATTGATCTCGATCCAAAGAGCGCAGATATCGTGGCACATCATATAGCCGATTATGCAAAAGATAAAGGATACGATATTATTTTCTGTGGAAAAGAAACCATTGATTTTAATGGCAGCTTAGTCGGCAGCATGATTTCCGGTTTCCTGGATCTTCCATTTATTTCCAATGCAAGTCATATGGAATATAAAGGTGACCATGCTGTCGTCACTCGTGATATTGAAGGTGGAACAGAAGTGATTGAAGTAAATGGCCCATTTGTGGTGAGTGCAGCAAAAGGTTTGGCAGAACAACGCATCCCAAATATGAAAGGGATCATGTCTGCCAAGACAAAACCACTACAGGTGATTACCCCCGCAAGTGTAAATGCATTGGTAGATGCTGTTCAATTCAGAATTCCAGCAGCGAAATCAGCCGTGCATTATGTAGACCCGGCAAACATGGATGAGCTGGTGCGCTTGTTACATGAAGAAGCGAAAGTGATTTAAAATCGAGAATCGAAAGTCGACAATCGAGAATGAAAATCGAGAATCGAAAGTCGACAATCGGGAATTGAAAATCCAAAATCTAAAATCCAAAATCTAAAATTGAATAACATGGTTCTGGTTTACGCAGAAGCACAAGATGGTAAAGTGAAAAAATCGGCTTTGGAAGTCACCTACTTCGGAGCCAAATTAGCCGAGTCATTAAACACGACTTGTGCTGCTATAATTTTAGGAAGCGCTGAAGATGGGGGAAAGCTCGGAAGCTATGGTGCCAAAGAAGTGTTTCAAATCAATGATCCAAAGCTTGATCATTTTGATACCCAGGTAGTTTCAAAAATCATTGCAGATGTGGTGAAAGAAAAGCAAGCTACTTGTGTTTTGATGGCCGATAGTGCGAATGGAAAAAGTTTGTTGGGTCGCTTATCGGTTATATTGAACGGCGGTGCAGTACGAGGAGTAAATGCATTACCACAAATGAAAGACGGAAGCCTGCATGCAGACCGCGGCGTTTTTTCCGGTAAAGCATTTGTTACCTGTAAAGTCAATACCTCCATTGCTGTTTTATCTATAGCAGGAAATTCTATCAAACCGCAAATCATTGGTTCCGATGTTGCAGTTTCATCAATGTCCGTCAACATCCCTGAATCCAAAACAAAGGTTGTCGATGTTAAACGTACAGTGGGGATCGTGCCATTGCCTGAAGCTGAGGTTGTGGTGTCTGCCGGAAGAGGCCTGAAGGATCCGGCCAACTGGGGTATTGTAGAAGATCTTGCTAAAGCATTGGGTGCTACGACTGCATGTTCAAGGCCTGTTGCTGACAGTGGCTGGCGTCCTCATCATGAGCATGTTGGCCAAACAGGTATTGCCATACGTCCCAATCTATATATCGCTATAGGAATTTCCGGTGCCATTCAACATTTGGCCGGTGTCAACAGTTCTAAGGTCATAGTGGTGATTAATAAGGATCCCGAGGCGCCATTTTTTAAAGCCGCAGATTATGGGGTAGTGGGAGATCTCTTTGAGGTGGTTCCAAAGTTGACGGAAGCTATCCAAAAGTTTAAGACCGCTCAGCATTAGGAGAAGATCCTGCTAAATGCCTTTCGACCTTCGTGAACTCTGAAGGGTCAATCGGCATTTTCTATATATATTTCGACTCACGAAGGAGACGCATTGGAAAAAATAGAACTCTATATCGTTACCCTGACCCATAGTGTCACACAATCAAGCAATTACGCTGTGGTGATGGGGGAGGTAGATGGTAACCGCAGATTACCTATAGTCATCGGAGGATTCGAAGCCCAGGCCATTGCTGTAGCTATGGAGGGCATGGTCCCTTCCAGGCCGCTGACCCATGATCTCCTGAAAAATACCCTCGACACCTTCGAGATCGAAGTCACCGAGATCATCATCAATAATTTAGTCGAAGGTGTCTTTCACGCCCGCATCGTCTGTATGCAACATGGCCGTGAATATGAAATCGATTCCCGCACATCAGATGCCATTGCGATGGCCGTGCGCTACGGATGCCCGATTTACACTTATGACTTTATATTGGATGCTGCCGGTGTTCGCATCGAAGAACCACAGCCCGGTGAATCAGAAGAAGTCAAAGAAGAGCCCAAGAAGCGGTCCCGCCGCCGCGGCTATGCAGAATATTCACTCGATGATCTCACAGCGATGCTGGATAAAGTGATTGGGGAAGAGGATTATGAGAAAGCTGCCAAAATCAGAGACGAAATCAACAAGCGCAAGGAAGAAGGGAATAGCTAAGAAATCAATTTTAAAAAAAAGGTAGGGGCTCAAAATCTTGAGCCCCTACCTTTTTTTTAAAATTGATTTCTTGGAAAGACGAAACCCGTGCTGAATCCAACACGGGTTTTGTAAATAAGGAATGCATGTTGAAATGATCAAGGCCCTGACTTAACCCTTCCCATTTTTTCCATATTCACTTTTTACACTTTGGTTTTGCTGATCACTTTGCCATCTGCGCCGAAGACTACTTCATATTTTTCAGTACCCTTGACGACTTTGGCAGTATAGCCGGATCCGGTAGTTGCACTCGTGAGTTTATGAGCGTCTTCGGTCTTGTAATCGGCGAAGTCTTTCTTGATCTCACTTTGTACAGTGGCTGGAAGTGAAGTGGTGGCTATTTTGTTTTCAGTCTGCAGCCATTTACCCGAAGCATCAAAGTCAGCTTTCATTTCCTCGTTGGTCATTTTAAAGCTGGCCTGGTAATTTCCTCCTTTCATCTTCCACATCGGGGAGGTAATGCTGGGATATTTGGTTTTGAATCCAGAGGCCACCGATTCCGGAACCTTCAGTTCTGCCGGCTTCGGAGTTTGTGTGGTAGCTGCTGGTTTCGCAGTTTGTGAAGTAGTAGCTGGTTTGGATGTTGATGCTGTGGTAGTGGTTGGTTTTTGGGTTTGGGCATTCGCAGCGAATGCCATGCATGCTGCGAAGAGCAGCATAAAAAATGACTTTTTCATGATTAGTTTTTTTTGAAAAATATGGTTTGATAAATGGTATGAATTACCTGCACAAACATGGTTTGTGACTGCCCGCTGAGAGGATCTCAACAGGAAATAAAAAAATCAAACCGTCGGCGGATGGAAGATCCTCGAAATGTGATCAGAAGGATGAAGACTGCCTATGTAGATGGGTGTGTCTGTGCAAAAAGAAGCAGCGATGGCCGTGTGCAAATCCTCTTCCGGGAAAGTCATGACGAAAAAAGGGCGTGCATGATGTATCGAAAAAGGATCATCAGGACGCTGAGTATGGCGATGTGCTTTCTTGCTTTTTAAAGATTTGGAGCGCAGGCTGGTTTGGGAAAACTCATGGAGTCGTTTCATGCCTGTCATTATCGGCTGTGCGGTTATACCGGTCTTCATTTCAGCCGGGATGCTCCGCGCATTTATTTCCACCGGGACTAGTTGAAGTCCAGCCAGGAAAATAATCAGCGATAATATGATGTTTCCGTTTTTCAAACCGGGTCTATAACGTATAGAATTCAAGGTTATTTAGCTGAAATAACACGTGATTTGTTAATGGATCGTTATCAGCTCTGTCCCTCTCAATTACTTCAATAAGTTGGCAAAGACCGTTATGACCATTGCATTTATATAGTCAATAAAAAAAGCGCCTACTAAAGGAACTACCAGGAAAGCACGCGGGGCGGCACCATATTTTGCTACAATCGTTTTCATCACAATCATTGCATTGGCAACCGTTCCCAGCATAAATCCAATAAAGCCACTGGACATTACGGCAGATTCATAATTCCTTCCCATAGCCAGGAAGACAACGATCATGGCAAACAGAATAACAACGATGACCTGCGTGACCAGTATTCCTGAAAGTGGTATGGCCAGGTGGAATAATTCCCAAAGTTTCAAATCCATTAAGGCAACGGTAAGAAAAATATTCAGGGCCATTCCTCCAACAAAATCAATTGACTTCTGATCGAGCGTGATCCAATTTTTTTTGTCGTTAATGTTTCTGACGGCAACGCCCACAATCATGGCACCTATATAAGCAGGAAGCGTAATGCCGGATTTTGCAATAAAGAAGCTAATAACCGCTCCTATCCCAATAATAATGCCCGTATTGATGAGACTAATGGTAAAACTCGAATTTTCATCACTGGTTTCAATGGTTAACAATTCATCAGTCTCAGCTAATTCTGTTCTGGCCTCCATATCCATTTTTTTCGTCTCCGTTTTTAGCTGAAATTTCTGAATCAGGTATGATCCTGCAGGACCACCCAGTAAGCCGCCGAACACAATTCCAAAGGTTGCAGATGTAATGGCAATGGTCTCTGCACCTTTTAATCCCAACTCCTCAAACAAGGGTGCAAAGGCTAATCCTGTTGCGGGACCACCCACCAACGTAACGGATCCTGCCATAATGCCAAAGAGTTTAGATACGCCAAATAATGTTGCCACTCCTATTCCGACCAGGTTTTGAATTATACAAAATGCTGATCCAATTACCAGGAACAAAACAACCTGTCTTCCCCCTTTTTTCAGCAATGCAAAACTTGCATTCGTTCCAATGGAAGTAAAAAAAAGCATCATGCACAATGACTGCATAGAAGTATTGCACCTGATATTAAGAAACCTGTCGTGGGCAGCCAGGTTGATGAAGGCAAATAAGAGCCCGCCTAAAACGGCAGATGGAATACTAAGTCGTTCAAAAATTTTAACCTTCTTTTTGAGCACCACCCCGGTTAAGTAAACGATGCCGGCAATGGCAAGTGTCTGGATCAAATCGAGATCATAGGATGGCGTCTCCTGTATTTGCATAATATTTTTCAATCTTGATCCAATGAATATAAGAAGGTTGAAGAAAGGACATATAAGGAAGGACAAATAAGGAAGGCAGAATAAGAAAGTTAGAAGTAATTACTTTTATCTTTCTTATTCTGCCTTTCTTATTTTTACTTCTTTAGTAACCCAGGATCTTCAGCATCCCCTTCGACTCCTGCTGCTCTGCAAACACTTCGTAGCTCAACTTATTATTCTTCTTGCTGATCAGGATGTGTTTTGGTGCTGGGATCAGGCAGTGTTGAATACCACCATACCCACCGAGTGATTCCTGGTAAGCACCGGTATGAAAAAAGCCAACGTATAGTTGTTCATTATTCTCTACCGCAGGTAAAAATATTTCACTGCCATTTTTTTCTGAATTGTAATAATCGAGTCCATCGCACGTGATGCCGCCCAGGTAAACACGTACATAAGGCTTGTTCCAGTGATTAACTGGCAGGAGGATAAATTTTTGCTCGATTCCCCATATATCGGGGAGCGTGGTGATAAACGAACTGTCAATCGTATACCAGCGTTCAAATTCATTTTGCTGTTTTTGTCCTATGACGGTATAGATCACGGCGCTGGCTTCACCAACGGTATGGGTGCCAAATTCACTGAAGATATTGGGATCGGGTACTTGTCTTTCCTTGCACACTTTTTGAATGGTGGAAACAATTTCCCCTATCAGGTAATCATAGGGAATTTCTTCTCCGAAACTTTCATGAATTTTCAATCCACCTCCGATATTGATAGAATCGAGATCAGCGCAGATCTGTTTCAGGTCGCAATAAGTATGCACCATTCTTTCCAGTTCGCTCCAATAATACACCGTATCGGAAACTCCCTTGTTGATAAAGAAATGGATCATCTTTAATTGGAAATTAGGATGATCATGCAGTTTCTCTTTATAAAAATCAATCACCTCGGTGCCTTTAATGCCTAAGCGTGACATATAAATATCGGAAGTAGGATGCTCGGTTATAGCAAGTCGAATGCCCAGCTTTATAGGTTTGTTGTTGATGGCATCGATTTGATCGGCTTCTTCTTTGCTGTCCAGCACGCAGATCAGGTTTTTAAATCCTTTGGCATTGAGATCGACAATTCGTTTCAAATAACCGGCCGGCTTGAATCCATTGGAGATCACATAGTTCTTCTTGGAGAGGAGTTTGTTTTTATAAAGGTTATCAATGATGTCAAAATCAAATTCAGAAGACGTTTCGATATGCACTTTATTCTTAAACACTTCATCCATGACAAAACTGAAGTGTGAACTCTTGGTGCAATAGCAATAGAAATATTGTCCTTTGTATTTCAGGCGGGCAATATTCTTTTTAAAATACTCCTGTGCATTCTGTATTTGCTGGCTGATCTTTGGGAGATAGGTCATCTTCATCGGCGTCCCGAATTTTTCCACCAATTCCATCACCCGGATGCCATGGAAATAAAGCTCATGATGCTTTTCCGAAAAACCAAGCTTGGGAAATTCGAAATTCTCCCGGATAAGGTGATTATAGCTTTCTTTTTTGGCTCTTGGTTTATATTTCTTTTTAGGGACGAGAGTCATGTTACAAAGGATTTTGATGCGGTTCAACAAGGGTGCTGATGATATCAAAGGCGACTTGCGCTGTTTTGTTTTTGATATCTAATAAAGGACTGACTTCTACCAGTTCAAAGGCAATGACCGGAATTTCTTTTTGAACATAAAAGAAATAATGTAACAGGTATTTAACATCAGCGACGCTGAGGCCATGTTCAACCGGAGTACCGGTACCATAAATAGGCTCATCCGGTTTCTTATTCATGAATGATTTAAGATCAATAGGGTGGGTAAGGGTTTTATTCAGGTTGACCCCGGTAAGGGAATCAATGTCAAATGATATGTATAGATACCCATAGCCGTGTTGCTTAAAGTATTGGATAGTTTCTTCCGCAACCTGTTGCATGGTTTTTTCTGCATTGTCCTGGTTACGGATCTTATTGTAATAAGTGTTGTTGCCTTGTGGGCCTTCGCCATCGCTGTAGGTGTAATACTTCGTGGGAATTTTTGGTTCAGGTTTGGCGCCATGCGGGGTATCTGCATCACGGCCCAGCAGAAATTTTTTCTCATGGGGTTCATAATCGCGGATACCGATGTACACGAAATCGTAATTGCGGAGATTCTGTTTGTCTTTGGGATCCACGAATAATTTAACCCATTTCTCGTGTATGTCTTCTTCGCGGATCTTATTGATACGTTTCTTATGGTGCTCGAGGTCTTTCAGGGGATCAAGATTGCTTTGAATGCCACACGCCATTCCGACAGGCATGCCGTGCATGTTGCCCGAGGGTGTAGACCATGGACTGTGGGCATCGACGTGCGCATCGATCCAGATCACCCCTAATTTTTTGGTGGGATCATATTTGTCGAGGTAGCGCTTAATACCACCAATCGTAGCAGCCGCTGTTGAATGATCTCCAGCAATCAGGAAAGGAAACTCATTATACTTGAGTGTTTCATACACCTTGCTTTTGATCTTTTTAAAAATATCATCGAGGTAACCGATGTGTCGGGCGAAACGATCATTTTTCAGCGGATCATCTGGTTGCTTCTCCAGGTCCTGGAAAAAGATATCCGAGTTGTCCATCTCATCGATATAATCATACAGGTCCGCAATGTCTACGATGCTTACCGCTTCGTTGTCGATGAAAATTTTACGACGATCAAATTCTCCGGGCTTAGCTGGCTTAGGGGAGATCAGGGCATTAGCCCTTATTGCATCAAATGCCAGTTCCGCACCAATCTGGCCCTTGGCAGTAGGCGCACAGATACCAGAACTGACGCCGAGAAAGACTATTTTTTTTCCGTTCATAGGAATGTCCGGCAGAAGTCGGGTGGATAATGGTTTTCAGGAGCAAGATGGTAAAATCCGGGAATGTATCAACTAGTTATTTTCAGGAGCCCGAAAGTAAAAGGTACCACCACATTTTGGAAGGGAACAGGTATTGATTTTTCAAAAAACCACCTTCCCGGTTTCCATCTTAAACAATCGTACCAGGCCATCATTGGCGGCAACGAGCCAGGCTTTGGATTCTCCCTTGCCTAACCTGATGGGTTGTATATCCTTGACGTCTCCGGTTAGCCGGAATCCGCTTTCATTTGGATATAATGCTTTGAAGTTACCATGTCCATCATTCAGTAGTACACATCCTTTGCCAGCATCTGCGCGACCGGTTTCTACTTCAGACACATAAAGATTTCCGTGCACGATAATATCGGGCGAACCATTACCATCAAGGTCATCAATCGCGATCGCATCAATGGGCGCAATTTGGGCTAGTGAAGGAAAAGGAACCAACTCGAATGTACCATCACCTTTATTCATCAATATGCCCGAAGCAAAAACAGTAGCCTTATAATGCAATGCTGTTTTCAATTTATCACCGTACACATCAAAAAACGAAGCGCTGCCATATTCCTGGTAGGTATGAAATTTATCTTTTAATTCAGGCATTTGTTGACTGCTGCATTGAAGCCCGCGGACAGGGTAGAGTACATCATTTCCAATGTAATAGCCAAGTGCAATATCAAATGTTCCTGTTTTGTCAAAATCGGCTGCATATACTTCGAATGGCCGTTCTGGTGATGCTTTGTATTTATAATTAAGCCCCAGGTTTCCAACCACGAAGTCCATCTTACCGTCTCCATTGAAATCTGCCTGCTTTATTCTGTTCCACCAGCCTACCGTTTCCTGGAGACCAAATGAACCTGTGGCATTTGAAAATTTTCCATCTTTTTGAAGCATGATAGAGATGGGCATCCATTCCCCGACAATTACCAGGTCAATCTTTCCATCCTGGTCGATATCGGACCATTCCGCATCGGTCACCATCCCAATCGTTTGCAATTCAGGAGCTCGTGTAGCAGTGACATCTTCAAATCTTCCTCTTTTGTTTTCCAGCAATATGCTTCCAGGAGAAGATGGATATAGGCCTGGAATATGTCTCTTTCCAACAAATAGATCCATGTCACCATCGCCATCAAAATCAAAAGGTTTTACACAGCTTTTGCTGGATCTTATGTCGGGAATCGCATCCATTGGTTTTTGAAATTGGCCCTTGCCTGTGTTGATATACAACCTGTCCTGGTAAGCTGCATCCCCTTCAGAAAATTCATTGCCGCCACTCGCCACATATAAATCGGGACGATGATCCCCGTTAACGTCCAGGAAAGCGGCACCCATATCATCGACCGCCTGGTCAATAGTGAACGTAGGAAGATCAGCTTTTGTAAAGTGGCCGTCTGCCTGCTGTAAAAAGATAGCACCAGGTTGACCATTGCCTCCGCCGACATAAAAATCTTCAAGGCCATCTTCATTTACATCGGACGTACAAAGGAAAGGTCCGCTTTGAGATAATTTATGTGGCAGTAAAACTTGCCGGGTATAATCATCAAAGGGGACTTCCGTGTGTTTGTAATCTATCCCTGAGGTGGAAGTCACATCAGTAAAAAAAGTATTGGCGATCGGGTGCATTGGCAAGTTGGATTTGTGGGCATCCGGGTAGTTGATTTTTAATAATTGATTTGCCTTTACATTTTCCATTTTTTGTTGTTTGCCATCAGGCCAGGAGATGATGATGAGATTGACCTGTTCATCATTTTTTAAACCAAAATGGATCATACCATCAGTCGAAGATTGATATCCGCGGGTATTGGTGTATTCCTGGAATTGCATTCCGGAGGGTGATTCTATTTTTACCTTCGTGCCAATTGGACAAATGGATGGTGGGTAAACCAGTTGAATATTGAGATAGGTATGTTTGTCATCAATTTGATTGCGATATAAGCTGGCTTTGTCATTGATATTATTTACTACCAGGTCAAGATCACCATCGAGATCAAGATCTGCATACGCTGCACCCGAGGAGAATCCAAGCATATTGAGCCCCACACTTTTCCCGGATTCCGTAAATGTCAAATTGCCATTATTATGGAAAAAATTATTTTCGACTTTACTGGTGGGTGCCTTTTTGCCAAAATCCTTTAATAACGAAGTTTTTGTAGCGAGGGGAGTTTCGGCATCCTCTAATTGATGCATTGTCTTTTTGAAATAATCCTTGTCCTGGTATTCGCGGAAATAACCATTGCTGACATATAGATCTTTCCAGCTGTCATTGTCAAAATCGGCCAGCAGCGACGACCAGCTCCAGTTGGTACGATGTATGCCTGCCATCTGTCCAATCTCGCTGAATTCCCCGTTACCCATATTCAACTGCAGCATGTTCCGCATGTATTGATAATGGTAATTGCTGTTTACAAACTTCCAAAATAAGTCAGGGTTCATGCTGGCCATTTTGGTTTTCTCATTGAAGTTGTCAGTACCAAGCATTTCTACAATGGCGAGATCCAGTAAGCCATTATTATCAATATCGGCTGCATCCATGCCCATGCTCGACAACGACATGTGACCCAGTTTTTCATGCGAAACATCTGTAAAAGTTCCATTACCGTTGTTGAGATAATAGCGATCGGGTTCGTTATGATCGACAGCTAGATAGAGATCGGTCCAGCCATCCTGGTTGAGATCAGCTGCTAATACTCCCAGTGTCCATCCATAACTTAACAAGCCTGACTGCTTGGTTACATCCTCAAATGATCCATTGCCCGTATTGTGATAAAGTTTGCTGCTGAATTCCTCGGTTGGATTATTCCATTGCTGCGCGTGATAGGCAAAAGATTCACTTCGTTTTAGTGGGTGGTTGCCAACAAAGAGATCTGCATGGCCATCTTTATCATAATCCAGGAAAGTAGCGACTATGCTGTAACCGGCATCATTGATCCCATATTTTTCTGCTTGCTCTGTAAAAGTGAGGTTGCCATTGTTGATAAATAGCAGATTGGTGCGTTGATCTGGCTGATCATAATAACTACGGCAAACATAAATATCAAGGAAACCATCGCCATTGACATCATAAAAAGTAGTGCCGGTAGACCAGCTTCCTGTGCAGGCAACGCCGGCAGTCGAAGTGATGTTTTCAAATTTAAAATCACCTTTATTGAGATACAATTGATTCTCCACCAGGTTGCCTGTGAAATAAATATCAGGTAGCCCATCATTATTAATGTCACCAATGGCCACCCCTCCACCATTGTATACATTGATGTACTGCAACGGACTTTTTAGCTGATCGATGTCCAGGAAATTAATGAAATCAACCCCGGTGAAAGCAGGATCCATGGATTCAAAATGAAGATCTTCAATATTGCCGGCAGTATTGGTTGTGGAAGCGGATTGCTTTGGAGTATGGGAAGTCGGGGTGCAAGAAATATGGAAGAGAAAGAATAGCCCTGCCAGGGTGATGAAGGAGACTTTCATACTAAACGGAGTGTGGTAGTAAATAAAGGAGGAATATAGTGAAAATTGAATTCTAAAGTGGTCAACGAAAGGTCGGGTTGACCACCCTCCATAAAAGAGAAACGGCCATGATACCATGGCCGTTTCCTGAATTTAAATTGGGATTTCTAATCGGTAGACTAAAAAACAAATCTTGCGTTGACTCCGTAGCTACCCGCTTCAAAATTGGAGTTGTCCCCGATGAAATAGGTAGGTCGCCAATCAATACCTATTGCGAGGGGAGCGCCATTAAAATGGTATTCAAGCCCCGCTTCTCCACTGATACCAAAAAAGGTTTCATTGGCAAATAAAATCGAAGGGCCAACACCCAGGTAATAATAGAAGGCCTCGCCTCCAAAAGGACGATAGACAAAATCCCAAAGGAGCTCAAAGCCAAAATCATTGCCGAAGGAAAGGTCTGTGTGCAGGCGATGAAAGTCACCGGTAGCAAATACCCCATCCAGGGCAATTGTGTTTCCCAGGACGTCGCCAAAGCGAACTCCAAGTTCCTGGGAATATCCAATGCAGCTGAAGCAAAGGAATGAAGCAAGAATGATCAGTTTTTTCATAGTGTATGATTAAGCTAGTTATTGATTTAGTTTACTTCGTAATATTTTATATACGTATCTGGTCTTTCGGATAATAGCAAAATTACTGGCAATGCCAGAAGGAGTATTACACATTACCGTGTAAATGTTACATGATTTTACTTTGGCTTTTGTAAAGATTCGTGGTCTGTACTTAGAAAGGATTGGAACTCGAAGGAGATAAAGTTTTTTTCGTCAAAAGATTTTCGGGAAATTCGATTTTGGAATTCATTGCCGACACTTAATCAATCTTCCAGCCATTCGAATGTAAGTGTTCTGCCTTTCCACCGGCCAAAATCAGTAAGTTCATACACACCGGTGAGCGTACCAAAGGTCATGGCTTTGACCAATTCAACTCTCACTCCACCACTAGTTAAGCGAGTGAGGTCAAAGGATGCCGGGCCGGCAGTGTGAATGTTGTCCTTTGTTACCAAAAATGAGATTTCACCGCGTGCATCAAAGAAACGAAGTCGTTTTTCCCATGTTACTCTCGGTGCAGTGTGGAGTCGGAACTGAACATTACTACTAATTGCATTGTAACCCGGAAGTATAGTTAACCGGATCAGGTCGTTGGAAGGCAACCGCTGGGGATTCAACAGTTGTTCCCATGTTATTCGTACGGACATTTAAAAAATATTTAATGATGAGGAGATAATTAGTTACATCATAAGGGTCAATTTTACTTTTCCTGCATGAGGATCGCCGCCTGGATGAGCCTCTACACTTTCCACCGTGAAATAAATAAAGTAGGCAGTGTCATCCACTTCTTTCGAATTTCCTAAAGGATCTTTATCCGAATAGAGAATAGTCACTTCCGCACCCGCAGTAGGCAGTCCGCCAAATTCCTTTTGAATTCGACGACTAATTAGTTCTTTGCAATTTTCTGCCATGTCTGTAGGCATACCGGCTTCTTCAACATTGGTCAATATGATTTCCATTTTATTTGTTTTGCATGAATTGATTGTTATTGACACCCAACAAAAAGTATGGTCGAGGAGAATCGCTGCGCTTCATGATTACCCAAAATGGTTTATCCATTATGAAGTAACGACCAGTTTTTTTAGGAGCAGCACCTCGTTCTACTGAAATCACTGCCTGGCTTTCTGCTTTCGCACCGACCTCATCCATATCGAAATTGATATTTTCAAACATAGCCCCGATAATATAACCTTTAAAACCAGGATTAGCCAGCGCTTTCCCTACCATTTCATCGTAATCCCGCCGGTAGCTCAAATGCAAAAGAGGCATCATGAAGCGATCATCATCTTTTAGTTTGGTGGCAGTATTATTTCCTAATAGATTCATGGTTGTTAATACTTCCATTGGATCCTGGCCATTGTATCCTTTGGCTACGATTAATTCATCGCTGGGAGATTGTAGCCGTAATCGAATGATAAACTTGTCATCGTTTTCATATTTCAAAATCTCTACTGTCCGTTTTTGATCGTCTGCTGCTTCAAAGGCACTCACCCAATGATTGTCAAAATACATATCAGTGAGTGTAAATGGCTTTTCATAAGCTACTTTTTTATAGAAATAGGCATAGGAAATGAATTCATCTTCCCCAATCGACATGTTTAAATCGGGAAAAGATTTTTCCGGAAAAATTTTGCGACTCTCCCGGTTGATCGCTTCAACGGTTTTCGAGCCCATTCCCGCTTTAATATAATAAGAAGGTTCGTCCAGATCTCGTGTTGAACAAACCGGGTTATTAAATTTTTTCACCATCGCCAAAGCTCCGGGTTCTTCCGTCTGTAACAAAAGTGGTTCATGAATTATAGTCTCACACAAGGTTGTCCAACAAAAGTTCATAGCTCCTGTCCAGATGTAATTGTCTTTGTAAAGGCTGCCCGTGTAATTGTTTAAATCGGTGTTTCCAGTTTCGGAGGATGGTGAAGTATTCATACCGGGTATTCTTTTCAGGTCATTAACTAGTTGTAGGGTAAAAAGGGTTGAACCATTTTTATTGAGATGTTCTGCATTATAATAGTACTCTTTTTTCATACTCATAGTATCACCAGAGTAATCTAAAAAGGGTAGATGGTATTGATCAGCTATGGATTGATATTTCGAAATTATTTCTTTCCTGTTCTGCACAAAATTTTGGCCCTCGATAAATTCCGGGGAATAAACAAAGGTGAGGCCTATGCTGTCATGGAGACATTCATTGATGAACTGGTCAAATAATTGTAGAATGGCAGAATCGATTTCGATAGTAAAAGATCCATTTTTAGATTTTGCTTTCGCCAAATCATCGTTCCAGTTTTCCTCCACCCCCAGGTATCCTAAGGTTCGGACAGGGCCAACCTGAATTTGAGCTGCGCTTGCGTAGGCAGCAAACAAAGCTTCACTTTCATGATGGTACCGGGCCATCGGCATCCAATAATCATAATTCGAAAAGCCATTGTATGCAGAGGTATACTGACAAAGTTCATCGTTCCACAAAAGAAACGGCAGGAACTGTTGATAATTGAACAAGTCCTTTTTCTTTTGTAAGGTGAATACATCCAGGGACACGATGATGTGCCGTGGTTTCTTATTAAAATGCAGGAATTCTTTATGCCGCAGGTATTGTAACCAAAAGTTATGACCATCAATACCCAGGTTATAGGAAGTCAAATGAAGGCTGTCTTCTATTATTTGCGGATTGATTTGAACCCACGCTCTTGAAGAGCCATAAATCAATAAGTCTGCTGTGATGTTTTGATCATAAATATCCTTCCAGGTCTGGACTTCACCGTATGCATAGTATTTTGATTGCGCCAGGTATTTTGATATAATAAGATCTGCCGGGTAGATCGCCGCCAGGATGGGTAGAAAGAAAAATAATAAGTTGATTAAAAATTTATTCATACTTAACATTTAAAACTGGAAATAAATAAATTGTTGTTCCTGTCCACCAAACCAAAACAGGGTGATAATGATCGTGTAATAAAAAGCATATCGTAAAGGACGATTCCATCTTGTACCCACTTGAGCTATGGCATAGGGTTGTTCTCTTCCTCTCCATTCAATCACCATAAAAAGTACGATTAATAGGATGGTGGATATTGCTTTGAATAAACCGGGTATTGCAGGAAGCGTAAACAGGGAAGGAGAGAAAATGGTAGAAACATATTCAATGGCTTCCGTCACACTGGGAGATCGAAAGAAAATCCAGGCTACTACCGTCAGGCTGAAGGTTAATGCAATGGCCAAAAATTCTTTTAGAGATGGTAAGCTTTTACCTTTTGCTACAATGTCCAGGTGGTTTCTGTTTGTATTGAAAATAATGGAAGGCAGGATGTACAAAGCATTGAGCAAACCCCAGGCGATAAAGGTCCAATTAGCACCGTGCCACAAACCACTGAGCAGGAAAATGATGAATACGTTTCGAATTTGCATCCACTTACCTCCTTTGCTTCCTCCTAACGGGATGTATACATAATCTCTGAACCAGGAAGTTAATGAGATATGCCAGCGACGCCAGAATTCAGCGATGTCCCTGGAGAAATAAGGAAAAGCGAAATTTCTCAAAAGATCAATGCTAAATAAACGAGCGGTACCAATAGCAATATCAGAATAGCCGGAAAAGTCACCATAGATTTGAAAGGTGAAGAACAATGCTCCTAATAGAAGCGTGCTTCCGGAAGCGTCTGCTGAGTTGTTGAAAATGTCGTTGGCAAATACAGCACAGTTATCCGCGATGACCATTTTCTTAAAGAGTCCCCATAGTATTTGTCGTAAGCCATCCACCGCTTTAGTGTAATCAAAATCTCTGCGTATTTTAATTTGAGGCAAGAGATGAGTGGCTCTTTCAATCGGTCCGGCTACCAGCAAAGGGAAAAAACTAACGAAGACTGCATAATCCACCACATTCCGTTCGGGTTTTATTCGGTTGTTGTATAAATCAAGCACATAAGACAGGCCGTGGAATGTATAAAAAGAAATGCCTACGGGTAATATCACCTTCAGGGTGCCTAAATCAGCCTTCACCCCAACCGATGAAAGGGCTTCAGCAAATGATGCTGCAAAAAAATTATAGTACTTGAATACACCCAGGAATCCAAGATTGATGCATATGCTCAACCACAACCAACGTCGTTTCGTACTGAGATTGGAAGCCTCATATATCTTACTGCCCGTAAAAAAGTCCAGCAAGGTGGAGAAGATCAATAAGAACAAAAACCGCCAGTCCCAGCATGCATAAAAGAAGTAACTGGCAATAAGCAGTATGCTGTTTTGAAGACGTAAATTTCGTTTGGCTACAAACCAATAAAGCAGAAATACAATGGGTAGGAAAATGGCAAAGCTTAGGGAATTGAAAAGCATAATGATAAAATTGGCTTCATTCGTGATCCCTCCGTTCCAGGCTTGTTTCAGATTTAGCCTGAAACGCCTGGATGCTATTTGCTTTACAGGGTAACCCTTTATTTAAAAACACCATTGTTATCTGTTCGGGTCATGAAAATATTATTATTATAAGTTCCGGTGATAATGTTATCGTCGTTTTCATCCTTCAGCAGATTCTCACCAGCATCAATAAAGTTGCTTCCAAAATTCTTTAATAAAAGTTGATTTCCTTCAGCATCTATTTTTAATAGAATAATACCATGTTGTCCCGAATGAGGTTCATAGGAAGATCCTGCTATAGAGAAGGAGCCATCCCCATTCATTTTAATTGACCTGCCTTCTTCTGACAGGCCATCCTCACCATATTCTTTTTGCCAATACACGGTTCCTTCATGGTCCGTTTTAATGACCAATATATTATCGTAGTCGTCGCGTGTTCTTTTTCCACAAATCACCAGGTCGCCACCTGGTAGTTCAATGGTAGAAAAACCTAATTGGGCATCTGCAGAACTTATTTTTTGCTCCCATATGGGAATACCTTCTGTATTTAATTTTAATAAGTAAACGACTTTGTGGGGTACACTGTGTTCAGTCCCGGTGATCAGTATGTCGCCATTTTTCAATTGGAGAAGATGATAGGCGGATTCCACGCCTGGATCAACAAAGGTTTTGGTCCATATGGTATCTCCGTCTAAGGTAACTTTGAGAATATAAATGTCACTGGCATGATCAGTAGATTGACTGAAGGATGTGCCGCATATCAGAAGGTTGCCATCCAGTGAATTCCTGAGGTAGTAACCATAATCATCACTGTTACCTCCATAGGTTTTAGTCCAAAGAGTGTCTCCGGATGGATTGGTTTTAACCAACAAAACGTCATGACCGGATTCAAAAACATTTCGGTAACTATCCCCGCATATAAAAAGATTTTGATCAGGAGATTGAATAATAGCCGGTGGGGGAAAGCCTAATTGAACGTCGAATTCTTTTTGCCATATGGTTGTACCTGATTTTGAAATTTTTAGCAGGCTAAGGTTTCCCAAATTAAATCCACAGATTAATAAATTCTGGTCAGCAGCAATGATGGTGGAATTATCATGTGTTCCTATTGCACCTTCAAATGAATAATAGGTTGGTTCTGGTTCAGGAACAGGATCATTATCGTCTTTTTTACAGGAGAAGAGGAAGAGAAGGGTCAGGAATGGAAGAAGTAAATGTTTCATTTGTGATGGGGATTCAATTCTAAGAATTTGATTTTGTTAAGATAAGAAATTATTGCTATTAAAGGTTGTCGAATACATCCTGTAAATTTAATTCCTCTTCTTTATTAAACCCAATGAATGCAGCGATGATGACACCTTTTTTGTTGGCAACAAAAGTCGTCGCGTAACCTCATATTTGTTCAAAAAGATTATCAAAAGTAATCGCACGGTCCTGTAACTGTTCAAATCTCCAGCAATGATCTTTTAAGTAAGATCAGTATATCATCTTCTCTATCTCTCCAAAAGACCAGGAAATTGAATTTCTCCATTCCTATTTATCTGCCAATCGACTTAATGATTTGATTCTGGAATTTATCAGGGAAATTTAGGGGAAGTTTAGTGGGAATGATTTTAGAAAAAAGTCCGATAATCCACTATAGCTTTATAAAAAAGTTTCGGAGTATGGTTGAATAATTCAATGTGGGAATAAACTTCGTTTGGCCTTAGCATTCAGCCCAAGCTTTTAATTAATCACTTTGATCTTTAAATGATTTACCTGATTCCAAGCGATTCACTCTTACGTTTTTGATCAACAATTCTGCTTTTCCAGGAAATGGACTCCCTTCATTAATTCTAGGACCGAAGATTATATAGTCTAGATTTTTTAAATCTGAAAAATCATATTTGACACTTTGGGAAATCCATGTATTAATCAAGTTTCTTGACCTTATTCTTTGTCTAAGGAAGGAAAATGGATTTTTCTGATGTGTAGGAGAATCAAAACCAATTTCGATTAGCTTCTCAGTGTCCTGAATGGGAATAAGGTAAAACATGATATTGGAGTGAATTAAATTTTCATCCTTAATTAAATACTCAAAGTGAAGAGTCCCTACCGAAGGTAAATTTAATAAGTTAATTCCAACTAGTTCTTCACCTTCTGCCTTTAAATTCCAAATAGGTTTACCGTTTTCTTGATTTAATTGAATGTTCGTAAATTTTCCGGAAGTATTGAAACTTCTCCAATTTAATTTAATAAATTTATCTGAATTAAAGTCATAGATTTTTAAAGGTGGTGCATCTTGAATTCCAATAGCTTTCAAAATCTCCTTAACAATAGTTTGCATTCCATGCTTTGTGGAAACGGCTAATTTATCAGCAAGAAATGCTGAGTAGCGCAGAATGTCTGCATGTTCAAGGTTGTGCCATATAGGTAGAATTATCTTCCTAGAATATGCCGTTTCAAATGTGATTAGAGATTCCAATTCATATTGCGGCCAGTTTTTACTAAAAAAATTTGGACTTAAAATTACTATTCCATAATTAGAATCTCTAAGGCCTTTGTCAATAGATTTTCGTAAAGAATCACCTAGTTTCAACTCGTATTCGTCATACCAAACAGAAATGCCCTGTTCTTTAAGTTGCTCAGCAAGAGGTCGAGCAACATGTTGTTTATCTTCGCTTGCATGAGAAATGAAAACAGTTGACATAAAATACCAGATTGATAGTTTGTTTAAAGTAAATAGGTTTAGCTTATTCTCTTTAATACTGCTTTCACTTTGGAACTTATAAGTTCAGAATATTCAGTTTCAAATTTCTCCTTCACATTTCTATCCTTTACTTTAAGTTGTTTTGATAAGTAACTTAGTTTTCTCCTATTACTTTCAATTAGTTCAGCCCAAGACATGATGAAAATTTCGATATTTTTTTTAGCTTTCTTTTCATGCAGAAATGGAATCTGATGTTTATCAAACGATGATTCCATTTTTGATTTAGCAAAGGCATTTAACTTAGATGAAATTAATAGTAGCTTGTATTTCACTTTATCGGAAGGGAGCCCGTCATGTTGCTCTATTGTAAAAGCATATCTGTCAATCTGATTTATTTCTTTTTGTCCAATCGCACATTTTGGAGATTTCAATTCAACAACCATATACTCTTTACTCCCATCGTCTGTAAGTTTTTCATTTGTAAAAAACAAGTCAGTGATTTCATTAAGCTCTTTGTCTTTTATTTCGATTAGGTTTTCATCTTTCTTTGTTGGTTCATAAACCAAATTATCTTTCCTTATTTGGTTTAATATGTTGCCTATTTTTTTGTCCGACCACAAAAAAGGCGTACCGTTGTATTGCTCACCAAAAACCCATAAATGCTTCTCAACTATTTTATGAAGCTGGCTTCTTTCTTTGATTACTGCAGAAATATTTCCATAGATAAGTTCATGAAGAAAATCTAAAAACTCCGAATGTATTGCGACTTGACTTGCAAAATGAACTACATTTTCTAATTCGGTTTTTTCAAGTAATTCATGGAATTTCTGAATTGTTGGTTTATCTAACTTTAGAATTTTTTCAAAAATGTCCTGAATGTTTCCATCGCTTAATGACTTATCAATAAGTGGATAAATAAGTCCTCTTATTTTGTTATCTTTTTCTAAAAGTTTGTACTGGTCTTCAACAATAAAAGCAGCTTTCTGAAAAAGGATTTCCTGGATTTCTGAAGCTGGCTTTCCATATTTATGGGGATTGTATATGTCATCTGTTAGCTTAGTCGTGAATATTTTAAATTTCTGATTAATGCTAACAAAGAAATCATTAATTACACTTTTGATAAAGTTTTTCAACTTCGTCAATTCTTCATCACCTAATTCTTCAAAGTCAATGTTCCTAAACAAATCCAAAGTGAAAAGAGGTGATTCAACATAAATGAACCATGAACCCGAATCGGATGAATACCAATCTGAAGAATAAGAATATTCATGGGCTACTGTCTTGATTCCATTGTTATCTACTTGCAAAAACACTTTAGCTTTTGGAGGTGAAAGTTTAATGTGGTAAAAATAGAAGTTAATATTTATTGTATTACCTTTTACATCAGTATAGTCAAGTTTCTTAATAATGGGTTTGTCAAAAATAAAATCTTTACGATTGAGTATTTTACCATTAACTGAAAAGGTGACTTTGTTGTTAAAAATCTCATAAGGATATTTTTCAAACAGAGCCAAATTGATGTTATCAAGCAGTAATTCTTTTACAATTCTATTTTTCATCGCTACCTTTTCTCGTTTGCCATGGTATAGATTTTTAATAGAGACGGAATAATATGGACTCTGTTTTTCATCAAATATTTCTTCGGTTAATTCAAAATCGATATCCTTTAGGCCCTGTTGTTTGAATTCCTCAGCATCCATTGGTAGTGAAACTCTTGTAAACTTCTTTATTTTCTCATCGTAAGCGATGGTATCTATTTCAACTTTGCTTCCAATTTGCAAAGCACCAAACCTTCCAATGCCTTGTCCATCAGCTTTTACAGTTGTCCCAACTTCTAATATCTTCCTCTCGAAATCACTGAAAGCTACCCCGTGTCCATTGTCAGTAAGAGTAATTGACTTAATTGGGGAAGCGGTAAGCGAATTCTTTTTGGCGTAATCGATTTCGAGTTTTATTTCTCTCGCATGCGCCTGAATAGAGTTTGTAATCAATTCACACAAAGCATGAAATGTGTTTTTATATTTAGTGAGTAAATCACTTAGAACCCTTGAATTAGTAGTTATTTTTTTCTTAAAGGTTTTTGCCATAAGTAAAATAAATTTATAACTAAAAAAACATTAAAATTCTTTGCATGCTCACTCCCACAACTTTCCAGGATAAACACCTCCTTCAATTAAGGTTTGCAATCGTTCGCTGACAAACTCTTTATCCTCCCGATACGTCACCCCAAACCACTCCGCATCACAATGAAGTACTTTTGTCTTTCGCTTAGCTGAATTAATGAGATGATCTATCAATGTGGGAATGTAGTATTCAGATTTAAATTCATTAATATTTAATTTTAAAAACTCATTAAACTGATCTTCAAAGAATTTAAAATAAGAAGGAAAGAAGCCCCACATATTCATGGATACCGGGTCATCAGCATTCAACAAATTCACCGTTCCATCTTCAGCAGGGTATGAAATTACTCCATTATCATCGCGAATGATTTGCTTGCATTCTGTAATGTGTTTCAAATAACCATCTGCATCCACTTCACACACTCCACGGTTGACAGCACCATGCTCCGATAAAGTATTATCCAGTTTATAGCCCACTACACTGTATTCTTCTTTGGCCCGAGTTTCTTTTAAAAAATTATAAAGCGTCACATAAGACTCTGGCCCGTAATAATCATCAGCATTGATAACCCCAAAAGGACCATCGATCTTTTCATGTGCTACCCAGATAGCATGGCCTGTTCCCCAGGGCTTTTCACGCTCAACAGGAATTTCCGCAGAGCCCGGGATAATGCTTAATTCCTGGTACACATAGTCCACCTCCATCCGTCCTTTCATTTTAGGATCAAATGCGGCCTTGAATGCTTCAGCGAAATATTCGCGGACAATAAAAACAACATGATTGAAGCCCGCACGATGAGCGTCGTACAAACTATAATCAATGATGGTTTCTCCGTTTGGCCCAAACGCATCCATTTGCTTCAGCCCGCCATAGCGGCTTCCCATCCCGGCCGCAAGGACCACTAACGATATTCTTTGTTCTGTGTTACTCATCTTTTTGGTATTCTATTCTAATCCAATCACTTTAGCATAAGCCTCATCGATTGCTTCACCTGCCTGTTTCGCCTGGAGAGCATATTTCCTGCTGCTTTCAATATCCCCGAGCATATAATAACACCGGGATAAGTTTAATACTGCTTTGCTGAAATTAGGTTGTAAGCGGATCGCATTTTCAAAATCCTTTTTCGCACTTTCATATTGCTTCAGGCTATTGAAATAGATCACACCGCGGTTATTGTAGTATTCTGCTTTATCGTATTGAGAAATCAATTGACTGTATGAATTCACTGCATTTTCAGCCTGGCCGCTGGCTTCATACGAACGGCTGAGCAGAAAAATTCCAACTTCACTGTTAGGCCGCACTTCCAGGAAACGTTTAGCATCTTCCAATGCATGGGCTCCGTCTTTCATTTCAAGATACGCTCTCGCACGCCATTCTAAAGCATCGGGGAAACTGGGATCATATTGCAATGCTTTTGTAAGATGATCCACGCATTCCGGGAATTTTTTCTGTGTAAAATAATCAAGTCCTTTATTGGTCCACGCACGCCGACTTTCCGGGTATGTGTTCAATACATTTTGCCACAAAGTCTGACTATCCTTCCAGGCAGGGATTCGTTGGAATGTCAAAAAAGCAAGGAAAAGGATCCATACGGAAGCCACTGACAGTATTATCGTTTTATTGGAAGCGGACTTAGACTGTATCCATTTATACGCTTCCATACCTATCCAGAAAAAAATGCCGATGTAAGGAACATACGTATATCGTTCTGCCACAACAGCATTTCCAATGGAAACGATTTGCAACACCAATAAAAGATTGACGGTATAAAATCCAAAACCGAATAGGAAGTTTTTATTGCGGATTTTTAAAAGCGCATAGATGACAAAAGCTGCAGAAACTGCAGTAGCGATGTAATACAGCGCAGGCGTTACTAACGGAAATGGATGTAAAGCCGATAATGGAATTGGCACCACGAGTTTCAATAAATACCAAAGCCAACCAAAACCACCAAAAGCAAGCCTGTCGGTAATGCCATGCATCGCAGCGGAAGCCACTGCTCTTTCAGACTGAATATCGAAAGTGACATAAGCCATGATGGCGCATAAAATGAAAATGGGTAATTTTTCCAAAATCCATTTCATACTCCATTCCCGTTCTTGGAAATAATCGATCAGCAAAAGTGACAGCGGTAAAACAATCGCTGCAGGTTTACACAGCAATGAGAAGGCACCCAGCATGGTAGTGAAGAGGAGAAACTTCATCTTAGCCGTGTCCACATATTTCACATAGGTAATGAGGGCTGCTACATAAAATAAGGTGTAGAGCAGATCTTTTCTTTCTGAAATCCAGGCAACGGATTCGACATGCATAGGATGTATGCCGAAAAGTAAAGCGACAAACGCGCTGACTAATCGATTGCCGGAGGACAGTAAATAAATCAGCCAGAACACTAAGCCGGTATTCACCACATGAAGTAATAAATTGGTGATCCAATAATTCGTAGGCGATAATTGACCGACCTGGTAATTCAGGGCAAGAGAAAGGATCGTCAACGGATGGTAATTGGATACTACCGGGGTGCTGAAGATGGCTTTAATGCCCTCGGAGTTAAGATTTTTCAGCAGTGGATTTTCTGTGACATACAGTACGTCATCCCAATTGGTAAATCCATTGTTGAACATCGGAAGAAAAAGAACGAAAGTAAATGCCAACACAGGCGCCAGGTATAGCCAAACGGAAGCAGGATTTTTAGAGGAAGCTAATGCTTTGCCTGGTGAAGCTTTCGACCTGGATTTCGTTTTTTTTGGTTTATTGGACATATCGTTAAGAGCAAATTTAAAAGAATCCCTTGCCCCATCGAAATTTCTTACTTCGTGAAATTTCTCACCCCTGTGTTCCTCCGCTGTTTTCTCTGCGAGAAAATTCGCGTCGGAAACCCTGGGGCTCATTCATAACCCCGGGGTTGCGAAGCACACAGGGGATCGAAATTGAGCGCAGCGATTTAATTTCGAGGGGCAGAAAGTCGTGGATTATCCCATTGCTCCTTGCTTAGTACCTTTGCTTCATGAAACGTGTCCCCCACCTTATAAGCCCGTCCATCCTGTCTGCGGATTTCGGCCAATTGGACGAGGCTATCAACCTGATCAATAGCAGTGAAGCAGATTGGTTCCATGTCGATGTGATGGACGGCATGTTTGTCCCCAATATCAGTTTTGGTTTCCCGGTTATGGAAGTGTTGAAAAAACGCGCTACCAAACCGCTGGATGTTCACCTCATGATCGAAGCTCCTGAACGCTATGTCGAGCGCTTCAGAAATGCAGGAGCGCACGTGATCACTGTACATTATGAGGCTTGTAAGCATCTTCACCGGGTGATTCATCAAATTAAGGAGACAGGTGCTTTGGCCGGAGTCGCATTGAATCCACATACACCGGTGTCACTATTGTCTGATGTGTTGGATGATGTGGATTTGATCCTGGTCATGTCAGTAAACCCTGGATTTGGTGGACAGAAATTTATCTATCGCGCGATTCCGAAAGTGCAGGAATTGAAACAAATTTTGACAGAAAGAAATTTGTCTCCATATATAGAAGTGGATGGTGGTATCGGTTTGCAAAATGCCGAACGGGTACTACAAGCTGGCGCCAATGTATTAGTGGCCGGCAATGCAGTGCTCGGTGATGCTAATCCAAAAGCAGTGATCACTGCACTGAAAGCCATCGGGAAAGAAACCCAAACTGTGGAAATCTGATCCCCCGGCGTGTGAGCAAGAAATTACCTGTCCTTCTTATCGCATTTTTTTTCTGCCTGGCAGTGCATGCACAGCTTCCTGTGAATGTATCCGGTATCATCAAAGACATCACTAACGATGAACCCATAGAATTTGTCACCGTCGTCATTGAAAACACCAACACCGTTGTCGAATCGGATCAAAAAGGACATTTTGATATTTCATTTCAACAAAGCAAGGAGACGGTAATCCAATTTCGCCGCACAGGTTACAAGCATTTGGATTATACGCTTCCTCTTCAGCAACCAGGGACGCATTTTGAATTAAATATCAGCCTGGTGCCGATTACTTCGGACAGGGAAGTCATTGTGACGGCACAACGTATCGAAGACGCTGGTATGGTGCACGAAAAAGTGGAACCGTTTAAGATGTTGCCCAGCACAACAGGAAATCTCGAATCCATTCTTCCGCATATTGCATTGGGTACCAGCAGTGGCACCGGTGGTGAACTCACTTCGCAATACAATGTACGGGGCGGTAATTATGATGAGAACCTGGTGTATGTCAATGACTTTGAAATATACCGGCCATTGTTGATCCATTCAGGTAACCAGGAAGGATTGACGCTTCCCAATTTTGATCTTATTCGTGATTTGAGTTTTTCTTCAGGAGGATTTGAAGCGAAGTATGGGGATAAAATGTCTTCTGTTTTGGATGTGCGATACAAGTTGCCAGATAGCCTGCGTGCTTCTTTTTCCATTAGCCTGCTCGGCGCCACCGGGCATGTTGAAGGAAGTATGCCTTTAGGTAAAGATCCTTATCGTAAATGGAGATATCTCTTCGGTGCCCGGTATAAGACAACGCAATACCTGCTGGGATCATTGGATGTGAAAGGAGAGTATAGTCCTACGTTTACTGATTACCAATTGTACACCACTTATGATCTTTCGCGTAATTGGCAGGTGGGATTGTTGGCGAATTTCAATCGAAGTAAATATGATTTCATTCCTGTCAGCGCGGAGACAGCGACAGGGCTTGTCAATTTTGCATTGCAATTGACTACGGAATTTGAGGGAAGAGAAAGTGATTTGTTTCTAAATGGTATGACTGGTTTGTCTCTGTCATATGTTCCCGATCGTCAAAAGAATCCTTTGTTTTTGAAACTGCTTCTTTCCGGGTATAAAAGCCAAGAGCGGGAGAACATTGATATAATAGGTCAATACCGTTTAAGTCAAATAGAAACTGATATTAATGATCCTGATGCGGGAGAAGAATTAGCTCTTTTAGGGACTGGCACGCAGCATGCCTATGACAGGAATTTGTTGTTGGTCAATATCATTAATGCAGAATTGAAAGGGGGAATTGAATTGCAGAAAGATGCTACGCAATCCAATTTTGTATTAGCAGGGTTGAAGATTGGGTATGAAGATGTCACCGATCGCATACATGAATGGGAGCGTTTGGATTCGGCTGGGTTTTCGTTGCCGTATCAACCGGATTCACTGGAGTTGCTATATGTGTTGAATTCAAATCGGGATTTGCAATCGATCAGGGCGGCAGGATATATTCAAAATACGTTTACGAAACAATATGGTGGAGGACGCGAGTTGCGAATTACAGCAGGAGTGAGAAGTTCTTATTGGGATGTAAACAATGAGTTGACGATCAGTCCTCGTTTTCAATTCAGTTATGCGCCCGGTACGTATCGTGGATATAAACTGGCTTTGGGTTGGTATGTGCAGCCTCCTTTCTATAAAGAATTGCGCATGCCCAATGGCGAAGTGAATGAAAATGTACTGGCGCAAAAATCTTTTCATGTATTAACGGGCTATACTTCCAGTTTTGGACCAAAAGGAACTGCGGGCCCGAAATACAAACTGATATTGGAAGCTTATTACAAGCAGCTATGGGATCTCGTTTCATATGAAGTGGATAATGTTCGAATTCGATATGCAGGAGAGAACAATGCAACAGGGTACGTCACTGGTATCGATATGCGACTAAATGGTGAGTTGGTGCCGCATGCTGAATCGTGGGTCAATCTTTCTTTCCTGCGTGCGCGTGAAAAATTGGATGGAGTCCAACACATGGATCGTGAGGTAGGGGAGTTGGAAGGTCACCCGGTTAAAGATGTACCACGACCTACCGACCAGTTCATGACTTTAAATGTTTTCTTCCAGGATTATTTACCCAATAATGAAAACATGCGGGTGCATTTCATGACTTCGATTGGCACCGGGCTTCCCTTTGGCATCAAAGACAACAACATTATTTATCGCAACACATATCGTTACAAGCCTTATCACCGTGTTGATCTTGGATTTTCATTCCGACTTTGGGGGCAGGGATGGGAGCATAGACATCCGCATAATATTTTTAAAGTAACCCGTGATAGCTGGTTGGTGCTTGAGATCTTCAATTTATTAGATGTCCGTAATGAAGCGAGTCGGACGTGGATCAAGACGATCTTTCTTTCGCAGTATGCTATTCCGAATTATTTGAGTTCACGCCGGATTGATGTGAAGTTTCGTGCGGAATTCTAACTGCTTCCCCGGTATCTCGTTTTGCCCCTAAATCCCCTGTAGGGGACTTCCTTTTATTTCTTATGTATGTGGCCGTTGGATGGAGTTCTCTCCGCCAACCACCGCGAATCAAAAAGTATAAATCCTGTAAGGCTACCTTTTGTTTTTCGTTGAAGAATCCCGAAGCAATCTCGTTGGTTGGCGGAGAGAACTCCATCCAACGGCCAAGTCAGGAAGAATTTGTTTCTTCAAAATGAATGGTATAAATTTGAATATAATAATTGCAAGAAATGAGCACCATCGAAAAGCTTGAAATAGAAAAGGTCTTCGAAATCGCAACGCGATTTGTTGAAGAACCCACTCTATTTGAGAAATATCCAGATGGATCTGAGTTTTACATCCAGCATCCTCTCACGGCTTCTGAACCGAATCAAAATGAATTTGAGGTCAATCGAATCCAGGTGAGGGTAAGGATTGGATATTCCAGCATTCAAGGTGATTTTTAAGATTTGTTATTTTTTGGAGGGAACTCCAAACAACAACATTTCGGATAGGGCTTGTGCAGGTTGTTGGAGAGAACTCCAAACAATAACATTTGGGATAGCGCTTCTAAAGGTTGTTGGAGAGGACTCCAAACAATAACATTTGGGATAGCGCTTCTAAAGGTTGTTGGAGAGGACTCCAAATCACAACAGAGTGTTTAAAATCCTTAATAACTCCGCCTTTTAAGGCGGAGGAGTGATCCTCAAACTTCCCTTAAAATCAGGACTTTAGTCCTTTCCCTTCCGAAAGGTTTCCTATATTTGCGTCCCGTTAAAAACCGGTGATCCTCTTGAGGACTAAGCCGGCAAGGTATTTTAACCATTAAATTTTAACTTAATTCAATGTCAGTTCGTATTCGACTCCAGCGCCATGGGCGCAAACAATCGCCTCTCTATCACATAGTTATAGCAGATGCGAGATCTCCCAGAGACGGTAGTTTTATTGAGCGTATCGGCACCTACGACCCGATGACCCGCCCGGCTACCATCGATATTGATCGCATGAAGGCCTACCAATGGATGAAGGACGGTGCCCAACCATCAGAAACGGTTAGGGCTATTCTTCGTTTCAAAGGTATCCTCTACTACAAGCACTTACAGCGTGGTGTCTCCAAAGGCGCTATGACTGCAGAAGATGCTGAATTAAAATTCCGCGATTGGGTTGACAGCAAGGAATCCAGGATAGCAGCCCGCGTGAAGGCTACCGCCGATGAGCGTAAGTCCCGCGCTGCTGAAATCTCCGGTACCAAAAAGAAAGTAGAAAAGAAGAAAGTGGAGCAAGAACCCGCAGATGAATTGTTGAATGTGGATTTAGCTGCACAAGCCGCTGCTGAAACCGCAAACGATGAAGCAAATGATGCCGCTGCAGAGAATGTAGCCAAGGATAGCGAAGGCGGAGAATAAGAGGATTTGTGATTTTGGATTTGTGATTTTGGATTTTAATCCAAACCACTCTAAATCTAAAATCCAACATCTAAAATTTTTAAATACACCTGGTAAGGCCCTAATGTGTCTTACCAGGTGTACATGTATAAAGGCAAAACTTCAAAAAGATTATGGAAAAACTGGATCCTAAATATCAAATGGAAGTGGATACCCTACGCGGTGTGATCCAATCTTCCGATTTGCTGGCTGTTTACCTCGATGATGAAGAGGAAACAAGTTACCAGGCACTGCGCGATGCATTTGAACCGCAAATTGAAGCCTTGTACGAAAAAGTAGCGGAGAATCATCCTCTGCAATTGACGACCCTGGAAGATGCGTTGTTGCACCAGGAATTTGAAGGCTTATATGCAGCCAAGATTTTAGGCTTTAGTGTGTTGCGGGGAGAGATTGATGAAGAATATCATTACCGCCGTCCACAGGATCACTTCAAACACGTATTGCTGGCCATTGCTGATTCATCGAATTTTGAATGGATCAAATCCAAGATCGGGCAGAGCTGCCAGATCGGTTTTGCATTAAGTAGTGAAATCTGGGTGAGCAATCTTATCAGCCAGGTGGAAAATAAAAAGGTCAGGCATTTCTATGAAAGCATGATCCTCGATAAGTTTCGTGCTTTAGCTGCCCGCAAGCAGGCGTATGATGGATACTATCGCCAGTTTTTACATCACAACTATCATTCGGCAGACTTTCCTTCTAATGTAGGCGAATTGAAATCAGGTTTTTCTGCTTTGGAAAAATTCATTCAATATCGTATCAAACATGGAAAGATCAACCAGAGTTTGCTGCCTAACTTCAAGTCTTTCCTGAACAACGAATCCTTTCAGCAGGAAGATGAGTATATGCGTATGCTCATTTTATTCAGCCGCTATTTTCCGCACGATGGCCATGAAGAGTGGATCAGCAAATTGTTTAACCAGGCACGCGTGAATTTCCCGGGCTTCAATGAAAAGTATTTCAAGTATCTCCTGGAAATTGAAGAGAAAGGTCTTCCGCTGGATAAAGCATCTGATCTCAACCTCGTCAAACTATTGGATACCTCCATCAATGATGACCTGTTGCGGTACAACAACCTCATCCAAGTAATCCATGACAAAGGCTACATACATGAAGATGCTATCGAAGCCACGAGAGTTTTTTATGAAAACCATTTTGGCCTTTCCGATATCAATGAATCGCTTCGTCACACCATCTATGGTCACTTCGAACAATTGTTGAAGCATTTACCGGAAGAAGATTACAAAACTTTCACCGGGCAGGATCACAAGAAATCTGATGAAGAAGCTAATAGGGATGAATCCATCTCCCGTTTCATGAAACTATACATGGACATCTTTGGTAACCAGGAATTCAATATACGGTTGCGCAATCTCAGTATGAGTTACATCAATAAGTGCCTGAAGAAGTTCGTCGACAAGCGCAGCGCACCTTACCAGGATGTGAAGCACTTCGTGATGGATAAATTCCCCGATTGGGAGTTTATGAAGGAAAAGGAAGTGGTAGAATTGTTTAAGACACGGAGGAAGAGAAAGGCGAAGGCTTAGGCATAGGCAAAGCCATGAAAAAAAATAAGGTAGGGGCTGAAAATCTTCAGCCCCTACCTTATTTTTTTCATCACTTCGCCTCATTCTACGCCTTAACCTAAAATATTAACTTCGTTCGTGCTTTCAGATCAGGTACCCTACTTTATTTTAGACCTCTTGCAACAGACACCAGTGGTGTATGTCAAGGGACTCGGTCGATTTGAAGCCATTTTCCACCCGGCAGTGATGGACCTTCCGGGCTCACGAATCAAACCTCCTTACATCCAGCCTGAGTTCAATGAGCAAAACCTTGAAGAGGATTCCCTCCTGGTAACCTATATCCATTATGCAATTGGTGCCGATAAAGAGGATATCGATAAGGCCATTGCCGGTTTTGTCGACAAAGTGAAAGATCATGTTGAAAGGAATGATCATTACGTCGTTGATCAGTTTGGTTCCTTTTCAAAATCTACTGCGGGTGGTTTGCGCTTTACACCGGATTGGGATGCATTCAATCTTTCTTTTAGCGGTTTAGAAGTTATTGATCTGCACCCTGTTGTTGAGACTCCTGTAGTCAAACCATTTGTTTCCGAGCCGTATGTGCCTCCTGCACCAATAGTGACTCCTGAGGTTATCGTGCCATTTAAAGAAGAAATTGCACCTGAACCAGTAAAGCCGGAAATCATTGAACCCAAACATGAAGTGGGTATTGATGAAACTACATCGCGTTTGTGGTGGATGATATTAGGATCGGCGTTGGTGTTGATTACCGTACTGTGTGCCTATCTCGCATGGGACATACTCAGTAATCGGAAAAAGCTGAATGAACTGGTGACTGTTCGCCCGGATACTACTGCAGTGGAGACGATTACATCTTCTCCGCCAATCACGGATACAACGCCCATTGAGCAGGAACCAACAACCCCGCAGGATACTGAAAAAGAAAATATACCTGTACAGGAACCACCCAAAAATCAAACTCCTCAGGAACCTGACAATTCGTTCTGTTATGTGGTAGTCGGTGCTTTCAAAGACGCATCCAATATTTCCAAAATGGAAGAGCGCGTGATCAACATGGGATATGAGGCAGAGAAAATCCAGGGAGGATCATTGACACGAGTGGCCATCAGGACTTCGTGTGATAAACAGGTTCTGCAACAAACGCTCAATGATGCCCGCGCTAAATTGAATCCTGAAGCCTGGATCTACTAATGCGCGAAATCGAATTTCGTATCTCCCCTGAAGGCCTGGAAGATCCAAAGGCATTGCAAGCGCATGTAGCGAAAGCTCTTCATCAATCGCCAACTTCAATTCCTGCATTTAGAATTGTGAGAAAATCACTGGATGCACGCAAGAGGCCACCTATGTTTCTGATCCGTGTATTGATCAGTGATGGTGGTCCACTTCCTGAAGTCACCAAAGAATTGGATCAACTTCCTGATGTAAGAAATGCTAAGGAAGTGCATATTATTGGCGCTGGTCCTGCAGGTTATTTCGCAGCACTGGAATGTATCAAGCATGGTTTTCGACCGATAGTACTCGATCGTGGAAAAGATGTGCAGGCGAGACGAAAAGATTTGAGAGCGATTCAGCAGGAAGGAATTGTCAACCCGCATTCTAATTATTGTTTTGGTGAAGGTGGTGCCGGCACGTATTCAGATGGTAAGTTGTATACCCGTTCCGGCAAGAGAGGAAACATTCAGTCAGTTTTGCAGATACTCATGGAATGTGGGGCAGATCCTGGCATCATGATCGAAGCACATCCACATATTGGTTCGAATAAATTGCCACCGGTGATTGCTGAAATGAGATCAGTCATCGAAAGGCAGGGTGGTGAGGTCAGATTTAATGCACACGTCACTGATATTATTACCATAGATCAGCCCAAACGAAAAATGTCCGGGCTTGAAATCAATGGACAGGAGAAAATACCATCGTCATTAGTCGTACTCGCGACCGGGCATAGTGCAAGAGATATTTTCTCTTTATTGCAGGAGAAGAAAATATTCATCGAAGCAAAACCTTTTGCCCTCGGTGTGCGGATCGAACATCCACAATCGTTCATTGATTATTGTCAATATGGAATGGCGGATCGGGGTCCGCATTATCCTGCTTCGAGTTATGCGTTGAATGCACAAGTGGGCAATCGTGGAGTATTTTCTTTTTGCATGTGCCCGGGTGGATTGATTGTGCCAGCCGCTACTGCGCCAGGGGAGATTGTAGTGAACGGCATGTCATTGTCGCGCAGGGATAGTCCTTTTGCCAATTCAGGCATTGTCACTTCTATTGAACTGGAAGATTTGCAAAAGTATTTTTTAAAAAAATCGGGATTGGAACAAAATCCATTAACAGGGATTGCATTTCAAAAATCAGTAGAACAGGAAATGTTCAACGCGGGTGATGGAACACAGGCTGCCCCTGCACAGCGATTAACGGATTTTCTTTTAAAGCAAAATTCAAACGAAATGCCTGAGTCGAGTTATATCCCTGGCTTAGTGTCGGCTCCTTTACATCGATTGCTACCGGAATGGATCGTGCAGCGATTGATGAAAGGCTTTGAGGAATTTGAATACAAGATGCAAGGATACATACACCCCATGGCGGTCATTGTAGCAACAGAGAGCAGGACATCAAGCCCTGTGCGTATACCTCGTCATGCAGAAACCTGTATGCATCTCGATGTGGAAGGATTATTTCCTTGCGGAGAAGGAGCAGGCTATGCCGGAGGAATCATGTCAGCAGCCATGGATGGGCAATTCGTCGCCCGGAAGATTGCTGATCACGTAAAAGCCAGTTACCTTTAAGCAAACTAACTATGAATAATGTATTTGATCTTGTTGGGCGCATCCTCATCAGTTTAATTTTTTTCTATGAGGGTATCGATTCCATCCTGTATGCGGAGAAAACCAAGCTCCTCATGGCAGAGTATGGCATCACCTGGCGACAAGACCTGGTGCTGTATTCATCGATTGTTTTTTTAATGATTGGAGCCACCATGTTACTCATTGGCTACCGCATCCGCTTTGGTGTGTGGTTGCTCCTGATCTATTGGTTGCCCGTCACCTTCATCGTGTATTCATTCTGGAATGCACCGCTTCATGAACAACGACTGGAAGCTATTTTATTTATGAAAAATATTGCCGTCGCCGGTGGGCTACTGATGATCGCTGCGCATGGCGGAGGAAAGTATAGTATACAGCGATTGTTCAGGGTAACGAGAATTCCAAATGAATAAGAAAGTAAGAATAAGAAATAAGAAAGTTAAAAGTTGATTCACTCAGCTTTGTTGTTTGGAGAGAACTCCAAACAACAAAGCTCTTTTTTTTCAATTATCACAATTCACTTTTAACTTCCTTATTTGTCCTTCCTTATTTGTCCTTCTTCAGACCAGGTCATCTTCTTTCCACGGTTTGGCGAGTTTTCTGAATTCAGAAAGGTCAGCAGGCGCTCTCTCCTTCTTTTCTTTATTTAACAATTCTTCCGAGTAGTCTTCCTGTTTGTCTTCCGGCATGACGGTCATGGGTGCATAGTTGGAAGGTAGTTCTCTGCCTAACTGTTTTTCGAGTTGTCGTTTTTCCCATTCTTTATCATGGCGCTGCAGGCGGAATACTTCGATTGCCTGGATGACGATAGATATTCCCCAAAAGAAAATGGGAAACTTGGCCCAGGAAATGCCACCTGTAGTGAAAATATTAATAGCCAATAAAATGATACTGGTGGTGGCCCAGGAAACCAGGCCTTTATAGAAGCGCTTGATTTTACGCACCCGCTTTTGAGCTTCCATGATTTCCTCATTAGTGGGTTGCGAGTCGGTAGAGTATATCATTTGCAATGGCTTAAGTTAAGGTCAAACAGTAGGGATTAAACGAGCTTGCTGGTAGGGTTCTTATTCGGTTCCAAAACAAGGCAACAAAGGAAATGATTTCAGGGGTACGATAAAGAGACTATTTCTTTAGACGAAGGTTGCTCAATTTTTTTGAGGCAAGGCTTTTGCAAGACTGCTACCCAGCCACCCGGAGAGCATACCTGTGATCCCACCCATTAAGCCGGTTACCAAAACCATCATCGTGGACGACAATCCACCCAGCAAAGCTCCGGTTTTACCGATCAAACCACTTTCATCTTTTCCCAGCATAAAAATCGACATCACCGTAAACACCAACAGTATTGAACAAGCTCCAATCCATATACTTTGTTTTACCGGCAATTTCAACAACATCGCAAGCAATACCACGCAAATTCCTGGTGCCCACCACGGACCAAATAGTCCTGCGACAGTTACACCAATCAGCATCAGCACGATGACCAACCATACATTCCTTTTCATTTCGGCGAGATATTTATTTCATGTACGGGTGTCCAACCTGAAGGATCGGGCAACAACATAACGGCATAATAATTTCCCTTAAAATAATCCTCCACAAAGTCTTTGTAATGCGGACTTGCGACATCTCCCGATTGGCCGCCTGGATAGTTGACCCATGCTTTGGGTGGATTAGAAAGTTCTACCACCATTCGCCAGGAAGGTCCGTGTGATTTGTTCATCGCATTAATGATGTGCCTGCCACCACCAGCTGAAATGTAATCGATGCCAAAATGTGGTAGTCGCGCCAGGTGCGGGATTGCACAATGTTGATAGGCTCCCCAGCTTTGTCGTTGATCTTCCGGCAATGATAAATAAGTGTTTAGCATTTCTGTAAAAGCTTCGCATAATACATCTGACGCATTTTCTTTTTTATCCTGCGTGGCCAGCATATCAAAATATTTATTTCCCGGGTCGTCGCGCAGGATTTCGATAAACCGCCATTCTTCTGGTCGCATCACGCCCATCGTATCGAGTTCATCCCAGGTCATTTCTTCAAAAGCTTTGTACCACAATTCGAACAAGACGGGTTCTGGTTGGTCTTTGTTGTATTGATAATTCCATGTGATTAATTGGTCGAGATAAGTATTGACCGGTGAACAATCCGATTTATACAATGCACGAAGCATCAGCGGGAGCATTTCGGCAGCAAACAAATTGTAATTGTTTTGCTGCATTGCTTCTATTTTTTCCGGTGTGATTTCTTTCATGCTGTCAAGTTCAATGTTCACCATGCGACCGCGGTAATCTTCGAAGGTTCTTCTTCCCAGGAGCGGATAGGGATAAGTAGTATCAGCAGGTGCCTGGTTGGCTGAACTGACAAAACCTCGTTGCGGATTGATGATGAATGGAGCCTGTTCGAAAGGAATATATCCTTGCCAATCGTTGGAAGAATGATCACCCGGTGTTATAGTTTCTCCATTTCCTTTTGGCCTGATCGGCATCACACCGGCTACACTGATAGCAATGTCGCCCTGAACAGAAGCAAAAACTTTGTTTTGTGCAGGGTATTGAAAAGAAGAAACCGCATTGCGATAATCTTCCAGCCCTTTTGCTTTGTCAATTTTAATGAGATAATCGAGATCATTGGTGCTGGCTCTTTGATGACCGATCCATTTCATCGCCATGTCTTTGTGTTCATCGATATGCGAAACAGGGCCCCATTTCGTGTAACGAATAGTATCTATAATAGGTCTGGCACCGCGCACTTCAATTTTCTCTGCGCGCATTTCAGCTTTCACGTAGTTTCCATCCAATAAATATTTATGCCGCGTACTGTCTTGCCAGGTGATGCTGTACCAATCGAGAACATCTTGTCCTGAATTGGTCGAGCCCCAGGCAATCGAATCATTGAAACCGATGATAATAAATGGGAGTCCCGGTAAACTCACTCCGTGGACATGCATGGCTGGTGTGTGGATTTCGATTTCATACCAGATATTGGGTAATGTCAGGTTGAGATGGGGATCATTTGCCAGTATTGGAAATCCATTTTTTGTTTTGCTTCCTGCCACTGCCCAGTTATTACTTCCATTCAGATCTTTCTTTTCGGTATCTGCTTTGTGGCCGATTACTTTTTTCAAAGTATCAGTTTCGATCGCACCGGGATGATTGGCGGTAAAGTCCCATTTCTTTTCACCTGGAATGACGGGGCTTTCTTTGCTGTTGTGTTCAGGATAAAGGAATTTGAAATCTTCTGCGGATAATTTTTGTAAAGCATTTGAATAGTCAAGATCATCTTCACGAAGGCAAAGATTAATAGCCATGCTGGTCATCACGAGGGCAGATTGCATGGTGGACCATTCTGCAGGGGCATGATTTAAAAGTTTGTATTCAAAAGGCCAGTCTTTGTACCTCAGTGAATGAATGTAATCGTTGACACCTCGCGTGTAGGCATCCATCAATGCTTTATTGCCTGGATCTTTCTCCCATGCATTGACTTTTTGCATGGCAGAATGTTCATAGCCACGTTCGCGTTGCTTACGATCGATCGCTAATGTCTTTTCTCCAAATAATTCTGAAAGCCGCCCTGATGCAGATCTTGCTGTTGCTTCCATGGCAAACAAGCGATTAGCAGCATGGATGTATCCTTGTGCGTATAAAGCATCTTCATTATTAGTAGCGTAGATGTGCGGAATGTCACGATCATCAAACAGGATCCGCACTTTATCTTTAACTACTGCTGAAAATTCCGGGTGACTTTGTAATGATTTTACACTTTGCCAAACCCCGATGAAAGGATTCATAAATTTCCCCAGGGCCGGAAGGAAACTTCCTTTCACTGGTAAATCCGTATTGAGTAAAGCCATCCACCCGGCGAAGAAGAGGGCGAGGAGGAGGATTTTTTTCATGGATTAAATGTAGGAAAAGTTAGGTGTAGGGTGTTGATTAACTCCGTCCTTTAGGGCGGAGAAATCTCGGTAAACCTAAGAAGGACTTTAGTTCTCAGATGGACGAGGAGAATACCTCAATTCTTTAACGAGGAATTGCATCCCCCGTCAAGTCGCCAATCTTAACACCGATAAAATTAATATTCGTGATATCGTTATCCAGGGATTCAATATGTATAGTTTCACGAATCCCCTGTAAATCAGGAATTGAAAAATCCTGGTATAAATCACAAATCCGCCAGCTTGAATTTTGAGGAAATTCATTCGATTTGCCCAGTAATGCTTTTTTCAAAACCAGCAAATCAAAAGCGGCGACTTGCTGATTGTGATTAATGTCGGCAGCCATGTAATCCATCATCGATGAAAACGTCTTCACACCTAAAAGATGCTTTTGAATTTGGAGCAAATCGATGATGTCCACTCCATTCAAAAGATTGTCATTTTTCACTCCGCGTATATAATAACTTTTTCCGTTAGGAATGTGCTGAAATACATAATGACCCGTTGCATTGGTAGTTGATGTTTGTTTTACTTCAAAGCCCGGAGATTCCGATAATTCCATTTCAACATGAGCAATGCCCTGGCCATTTTTATTGACTACGAATCCTTCGATCGAAGAACTGGCTTCAAGGGGAGCTGCACAAAGTGCAAAGATTTTTATCTCATCGATATCCCAAACAGATTCAACGGCTCCATTATCAAAAGGACAATAAGGCCAAAGTTCAATCCTGAATTGAGTAGTAGTATCCACCTTGAATCCTGGTTCACCTGTGAAATTGAATTCTTGAAGCGCCCAAGTGCGGCTGGTTATGGTTTTGCCTTTTCGATAAATCTTTTCTCCATTGCGCAGAATCCGAATACCATAATACAGTGGATAATTGTTTGGACCACTCGGGCCATTGATCCATGAAAAATTTTCGGGTCCCTTTTCATAAAACTCCAGGCCTTTAAAAATGATAGTAGAATCCCCTGTTGGAGTAATCGTAAAATCAATTACAATGCAAGATGGATTTCCTTCAACGAAAGAACATAAGGGACTTGCGCCTACACACATAGCAATTGAACTATCGACGCCTGGTGTACAAGAATGTTTAAAAGCAGATGGAGCTATCCTGCTCACAGGGCTTGCTGAAACCTGGGTGCAACCCAGAATATTTGGATAGGCCGGGGTAAACTCTGAATAATCCAGGTGACTACCATTCGCCATTACACTTACACAGCTATCCAGCGAATATTGGATAACCGGATCACAGTTAATAATATGTAACTCTATAGTTCGGATATAATCGCAACCGAGTGCATCAGTTAGGGTGTCGATATAAATCCCGGACTCAGTATATCCTTCGTATGATTCTCCCCGGCAAATGTTCTGCGTTTGTAGAGGGTTTATATCATATGGATTTACTGTTATTTCTAGAGTGTATATACTATCACAACCATTGATCGAAACCAAGGTGTCTGAGTAAATGCCGGATTCAGCATGTCCTTCAAATATTTGACCATGACAAATGGTTGTATCTAAAATCGAACGGTAAACAGAATCGATCACCAACGTGTCTGAATACTGATTGCAGCCATCATCTACATTTATCCAAATCATCCCCGGCTTTGTGAAAATTTTTATTGAATCCTTTGTGCCATCATACCACGATAGATTTTGGGGGCAATTTAAGGTAGGATGAAGAGGCAATTCCAATCGAACAGTATCACCCTGGCAAAGGACCTGATCATGTCCCAATGATGGGGTTGGACAAAAGGAATAAGGTGCAGGATTTGGAAGTCCGTTAATAGTGGTAGTTCCGTCAAAAAGAATTTGGCCGGCTATCGTGTATTCACATGCGAGACCAGTCCTATCCGGGTATTGAATTACATCTAAAGTCGGCTGTCCTACTGTAGAAACATAAATCTTACCATCAATACCTAATTGTAATTGTCCGATCCATGGACCTCCAAAAATGGGATACGTATTAAGAGTTGTGATCTCAGGAGGATCCTCGTTTAGATTCATTTGCCAAACAAAATTGTTGGTATCTGCCCCGCTGCCCGAATATTTCCCGCTGGCCAAATAAATTAAACTATCATTTAGAGAAAATTCAATACCATAAATTTGCTGATTCCCAATTAAAGGCTCAAGATTTATTGGATTTGAGATTTGACCGGTTACATTATTGAAATCAAACAATTCACATATTTGCTCAAAAGTGACAGCGCAAATCAATTGAGAACCGTCATTAGCGGATCGGATAGGGCCTGTATAAGCGGACCCATTAAAAGGGTGAATCGAGCCAACGGAAGATATCACAGGTATGGGGTTTAACCCGGCGCTTGTGAGCAAGTAGGCAAGGAAATCATTTGAAAAAAATCGGTGTGTGAGGATCCATATATCTTCTCCATTTGCATGCAAAACAGCCGTGAGCCTTTCCCCAACAGAGTCAACCACGAATGTGTTTTTAGAAGCTTCGATAATATCGCCATATCCATCATTGAGCAACATGTCAACAATCGAGTAATGCAGGCTTCCATGAACCGAAGAAGAATAATCCTCCGTGGTGAAAACAAAATATTTTGTGCAAGAGCCGGGAAGCGGAACAATCAAAGCAGACTGGGTAGATGACCAACCGCCCAGCAATCCCTCCCCATGTGGCATTTGATGGTGGGACCGGTCCCAAATTTTCCAGCCATCCGTATAGAATAATAAATCGCCGTTTTGATCTGCAATGGAGGCGCACCCTTCTCCTGTATACAATTCACCCTTTAATGGTGTCGGAGGTGTGGTATTAAAATCCAGTCCGGCATTTCTTCCAAAATACCAAACAGCATTTTGCTTTTGTGCGGAAAGCGGTGCGCAAAATGAATACAAAAAGACCACTAAAACAAAAAGAATCCAGTAAGGTCTTTTTTGATATTTCATGGAAGAAGATTTTTTGTCAAATTGGGATTGCCTTATTCTGATTTGGATCAAATTATAATATTAAGCTAACTATTCTTTTTTAATTTCCTGGCCACCCCTGAAGATAGGAAACTACCTTTAACAGGTAAATCCGTGTTGAGTAAAGCCATCCACCCGGCGAAGATGAGGGCGGGGAGGAGGATTTTTTTCATGGATTAAATGTAGGAAAAGTTAGGTGTTGGGTGTTGATTAACTCCGTTCTTTAGAGCGGAGAAGCACATTAAGAAACCTCCGGGACTTTAGTCATCAATGGGGAATTTTGTATGAATTTTGACTTACTTTAATTAATTTAGACACCACTCTTATTTTTCGGTGGATGGTATATAATTTAAAATTCATGAAGAATCTACTGTTGTTATTATTGATTACATTTTGCATTTCAAATTTTGTCTATAGTCAAATCGGAGTTGAGACTCAAATCGGAGGTGCCAACTTTATGGGTGTAACAGTGAACTCCAGGTTTAATATTCCTTTGGATGACGTCAATGTTCAAAAGCTTTGTCCGAGTTTTGGAATTGGAATGTTGGCACCAGGCTGGGATCAACCAACATCAATCATTAATGTCGGACTAACATATAGGTATAAGAATTGGGGAATTGGAACTGAAGTGTCCGGCTTTGCAGATAATCCCTTTCGCGCTTCAACTGGACCACGGGATTTCGCAGATATGATCATATATCCTAACCTCAATTACACTTGTACCTTTCGTTCGAATTTATACCTGCGGTTTTCTGCAGGGCTTTATTTCGCTTATTCCAAGTTCACTAATCCGGTTTCAGAAGTGACCTGGCTTCGATTTGAGGGAGATCTTTTTCCTGGTGCAGGAATCAGTTTTGGATATATGTTTAATCACTAGTAAAGTTGTTAAAGTGCCATGTTAAGCTTAAAATACAAATGGTGGATAAGAGGGCTTTTCTGGGCTGCCTTCATGTACCTGTATATGACCATTCTATATCTTCTTAGTGAAGGAGATGAGTTGACCACAAAACACTTGTTAATAGGAGTGCCCTTATGGGGCACAGCAGGCCTTATTTTTGCCTGGGTTATTTCAATATTTTACAGACAACGACCAGGGGATTAGAATAGGTTACCTCACAAACACCATCTTCTTCGGCTCCGACAAATCCTCCCTGTAACTATACCCATGTTCAAGATACCCTTTCAGATCACTGCTCTTTTTAATCTTATTATCCACTATATATCTAGCTACCCATCCTCTTGATCTTTTCGCATTGTAAGACAAGAACTGAAGTTTTCCATTCCGGTCCTCGAGAAAATGAATATCGATCATTGGGACGCTCAATTTGCTGGTATCAATTGCAGCCATATACTCCTGCGAAGCAAGATTGATAACTTCTTTAGCTTTTACCGCTTCAATATCAGCATTCAACAGTTCAGTGATTTTACTGCCCCAGAAATCATACAATGTTTTTGCCTTGCCGACTTTGAGTTCTGTGCTCATTTCTAATCGATATGGTTGTATTAAATCAAGCGGGCGAAGGAGGCCATACAATCCTGAAAGAATGCGCACACTTTTGTCGGCTATTTCAGCCTGTGCTTCCGTCATGGTATTAGCATCAAAACCCTGGTAAACTTCACCGCGGAAGGTATAGATCGCTGTCGTAGAATCCGCTTCCGTATGCGGCCAATGAAATTGATGATAACGATTATAGTTTAAGTTGGCCAGCTTGCTATTGATGTCCATGAGGTTAGCCAGTTTGACCGGGGTCAGTTTTCGTAAAGATTCAATCAATGTCTCAGATTCTTGTGGAAACCTGGGAAGGCTCGAGCGATGAGCAGGCTTAGGAATATTATGAAGGTTTTTAGATGGCGATAGGAGGATTATCATAATTATAATGTTCGGGTGCCAAGTTATAGGAAGATTATAAAAACAAAAAACCCGGATGATTTGCACCAGCCGGGTTTTTTATTCTTGAAGTAGAACTTAATTAGTTCGGTTTCTTGAAGATGGTTTCCTGTTCAGGAACACCTGGTTCAGTAGCTACTGCATTGATCGTACCGATCACGCGGATCACTACATTACCCTTGGGGTCATTAGAAGTAACAGTAACGGTCTTGTTGATAGCACCTACGCGCTTTGTGTCATAGCGGATCTCAATTTGAGAAGATTCGCCAGGCATGACAGGCTCCTTTGGCCAGTTAGGCACAGTGCAACCGCAGCTACCCTTAGCACCTGAAATGATCAGCGGCTCAGTACCGGTGTTTTTGAATTTAGCCAAACGCAGTGGTTCAGAACCTTGATCGATCGTACCATAGTCTACAACATCAGATTCCAGTGTGAGGACGGCCTTTGAATCCGGGTTAGCGGCTGGTGGAGCGGCTTCATTGCCTTGTGCGGCCAGTCTGAAAGTCGCGATAGCAACGATGGCCAGAATTCCGAGAAATTTTTTCATGTCAGGATTTAAATTATTTGTGATAGAAATCAGCTTATCGATGGTAAAAGTAATGACATTCCCTGTACGGCACAGAAAGTGGTCATATACAGCCTGTTAACCATTCGTTAATCGGAGGAAAGTACAAATAAGGAAGTCATAATAAGGAAGTTAGAAGTGGTCCAGGTACTTTTTACTTTCTTATTTGTCCTTCCTTTGTTGGTGAGCGAAGTCGAACCATTTTTACTTTATTTGATGCTCTGCAAATCCTTTAAAATTATTCATCAGCACCTGGGATTGCTTCCTGAAATTCTCTTTCATAAACGGTGCAATAAGGGCCATGATGCCTTTAAAATGATAGGTGGAGTCACAGGTCCAGCGGGTGCGATTCAGCCCACTGGAAGTAAAGGAATTTTGAACTTCATTGCGCATTCCTTTCAATTCATAATAGCCATCAAAATGTTCGGGCAATTCATTGCGGGTAATAGTCTCCATGATGGCCATCTTCCTGCGGCCCAATTGAAATCGCAACCGGTATTTGAGATAAGGTTTCGATTCCATAAACTCAGAACTCATGAGACCCGGCTGCCATTTGGGAAGATGATCGCGATTGGCAAAGAGTTTTATGACCGCTTCCAGGGGCCTGTTGATTTCTGTTTCCAGGTGAAAGTTGAATTTCATCGGGCAAATGTAGAATAATGGATTTTGGATTGGGGATTTTGGATTGGAGATTTTAGGATTGCAGATTTTAGATTGGGGATTTTAGATTGGGATTTTGGATTGAGGATTTTGGATTTTAGAATGGGGATTTTAGAATTTGGAATGAAATCGAATTTTTTAAAAAAAAGTGATGAAAAAGGGTAACATTTTGACATCTGGAGACACTACTATTTATAAAAGTATTTCTACGAAATCATAAAAACCGTAGGAAAGGCCAGAGGCATGTCCTTCAGAGACCTGCTCGTTTTGATATTTCTGTGAAGAAACTATTCGAATAACAGACCTGATTAACCCTTATTGATTTCCCGTATTTTTGCCCCATGTATTTTACCAGGCAAGGAGGATTTCATTTCTGTTCTTTTATAATTTTCTTTCTTTCAAGCTTAAGCCTGTCCGAACTCCTTGCCCAACCCACATTTTGCAACGGTAATCTCGGCGACAATATCTTCACGGAAGGTGATTTTGGCAGAGGATCAGTTAATATCGTTCCTACCAGCCCGGGGTATGCACCAGGTTTTACCTATACAGCGAATGTCCCACCCGATGATGGCGAATACACCATCACTAATGATATGCGCCTTTGGTCCAATTCATTTCCCGCCTGGATTAGAATCGGTGACAATAGCCTCGACCCGAGAGGATATATGATGGTCGTCAATGCCAGCTATGCGCCTGGTATCTTTTACGAACAGATCATTGACAATTTATGCGAAAACACTTTGTATGAGTTTACCGCAGATATCATCAATATTGTCCGAATCGGTACTACTGGTCACATTAAACCCAATGTCAGTTTCCTGCTCGATGGAGTAGTCCAATATACCACTGGCAATATCGCGCAAGATGAAGAGTGGCATACTTACGGCTTTACATTCATCACGGGCCCGGGTCAATTCAGTCTCAAATTGACTTTACAAAACAATGCACCCGGTGGAATTGGAAATGATCTTGCATTAGACAATATTAGTTTCAAACCCTGTGGCCCTGAATCTTCTGTTTCTATTTCGCCCTTAGGAAAGATTTGTGAGAATTCCTTGTTTCCTACACTCACCGCCCACATTGCGGCTGATACAGGTTTCGTTCAATGGCAATTGAGTCTTGATCAATCCAACTGGGCTGACATTCCTGGTGCTACACTGCGTACGTATGAGGTACAACAACTGGCTGCCGGAGAATATTATTTCCGGTACCTGTACAGCAATACTTTCGCTGGTATTGATAATGTGAAATGCAGGATAGTTTCAGATGTGATTTTGGTGGAAGTCGTTCCGGTCACATTCAATTTGCGCGATACGATTTGTGAAGGATTAAGCGTTGATTTTGATGGGACGCCGGTGACAGAGACAGGTACTTATCAACAATTGTACACGGCTTCAAATGGATGTGATAGTCTTGTGACATTGGAATTGGTAGTGGTGGCTGATCCGCATTATGATGCTGAATTTGGAACCACTTCCTCTTCTTGTGACGAAGCCATGGATGGTGCGGTATTCCTGGTTTCAGTGTCTAATCTGATTCCGCCATTTACTTTCAGAGTGGATGATAGTATTGTGCCTCCTCCTTCGACCTTTATCAATTTACCAACTGGTACTTACACAGCATGGGTGGAAGATGCTTATGGATGTTATGACAATGAAGTTGTTGTGGTGGAAGAAGGTCCTCCGCTGGATGTTCAAACCTCAAATGATACGAGCATTGTATTGGGCCATACGATTTGGATTCATAGTACAGCAAACCTTGCAGTAAATTCGATAAGCTGGAGCAATGCATCCACCTTAAGTTGCCCGACATGCCTGGATACGTATGCTACACCGACAGGTGATGTCACTTATGTTATCACCGTTAAAACTGATGCAGGTTGTACAGATAGCGATTCGCTAACTGTGCGCGTTGATCAGACTCCAATTATTTATATTCCCAATGTTTTTTCTCCCAATACAGACGGCTTCAATGACCATTTTTCGATTGGAACTGATCCACTGAACGTAAGATCCATTGATCACATCGTCATCTTTGATCGATGGGGTGGAATAGTGACAGAGAAAACAAATCTTAATACGGAATCGGAAGTTATTCTTTGGGATGGTGATACGCCTGCTGGTCCTGCTATGCCGGGCACGTATGTTTATCTTCTTGAATTTACAATGGCTGATGATTCGAAACAGACGAGGAGCGGAAGTCTGACTGTTGTAAAGTAAAAATAAAAAAGGACAAATAAGAAAGTTAGAAGGACTTACTTTTCACTTCCTTATTTGTCCTTTCTTATTTTTACTTTCCTCTCATGCCTCTCAAAATTTTTCCAGCAACGCATCATCCACCAAATTCGGCATCGTAATCTGCAATCGCTGTTCACTTTGCATCGCTACTGCTGCGGTGGCAATAGCATGTGGATTGCGCGCCCATGCACGACGGGCGATTCCATTATTCACGTCCCAATGCAACATGGATTTCAATGCAGTATCACTTGCATCACTTCCATCGAGTACCATGCCGAATCCTCCATTCATCGCTTCTCCCCAGCCTGTGCCACCACCATTGTGTATACTCACCCAGGTGGCGCCACGCATCGCATCTCCAATGACATTATGGATAGCCATGTCGGCGGTAAATTTTGAACCATCATATATGTTAGCAGTCTCGCGCCATGGACTATCAGTGCCACTGACGTCATGATGATCACGACCAAGGACAACCGGTGCTTTCAGTTTGCCATCGCGAATAGCCTGGTTAAATCGTTTAGCAATTTCGATGCGGCCTTGTGCATCAGCGTAAAGAATTCTTGATTTGCTTCCGACCAGTGGGATATTGGCTTTTGCGCCTTCAATCCAGTTGAGATTGTCTGTCCATTGGCCCTTAACTTCTTCCGGACAATTTTTCAAAATATCACGAATCGTTTGAGCAGCAATGGAGTCTGACAGGTAGAGATCATCTTCAGTACCTGCAGTGCATACCCAGCGGAAGGGTCCAAACCCATAATCAAAACACATCGGGCCCATGATGTCTTCTACATAGGATGGATACCGAAAGCCCGAGGCAGTCGATTTATCTTTTATGTCAGCACCGGCACGATCAGCTTCGAATAAAAACGCATTTCCATAATCCCAGAAATACATTCCTTTTGCGGTCATGGCATTGATGACTTTCACATGGCGACGTAAAGATTCCTGGACGGCTGCGTCAAATTTCTTTTTATCCGTAACCAATAATTTTTTGGCTTCTTCAAAAGTGTAACCGACAGGACAATAGCCCAGTCCATCAAGATTGTGACAGGAAGTTTGATCCGAGCCCAACTCAATGCTTACGTTTCTCTCATCCAGTTTTTCCCAAAGAGTGACAATATTTCCACTGAAGACAAAACATCTTGGTGTGCCGGCTGCTTTATCTTTTACAAACTGATCAATCAATTCATCTGCAGAGGTAAAAACATCTTCTCTTCGAATATATTGATCGGCAATGCGCTGATCGATGGCATCCTGGTCTACTTCAGCAATGATGCCTGTGGCGCCGGTGATCATAATGGATCTGGCTTGTGCGCCAGACATGCCGCCAAGACCTGAAGTCACGAAAGCCTTACCATTCAATTGATCATTGCCAATAAGTTTTAATCGTCCTGCATTTAACAAAGTAATCGTCGTGCCATGCACAATGCCTTGCGGGCCAATATACATGTACGAACCAGCAGTCATCTGGCCATATTGAGTTACTCCAAGCGCATTGAATGTATTCCAATCTTGTTTGGAACTATAATTGGGCACCATCATTCCATTGGTTACGACACAGCGTGGTGCAGTTGGACTGGAAGGAAATAATCCTAATGGATGGCCTGAATACATGACCAGCGTCTGATCATCGGTCATCTCACTGAGATATTTCATAGTAAGGAGATATTGTGCCCAGTTTTGAAACACGGCACCATTGCCTCCGTAAGTGATCAGCTCATGAGGGTATTTCGCTACTAATGAATCAAGATTATTTTGAATCATCAACATGATCGCTGCAGCAGCTTTGCAACGGGCAGGGTATTGATCTATTGGTCTTGCATGCATTTTGTAGGAAGGACGAAAACGGTACATGTAAATGCGGCCATAATCATTCAGTTCTTTAGCAAATTCAGGAGCTAATTTTGCGTGCATGGATGCCGGGAAATAGCGGAGTGCATTTCGTAAGGCCAGTTTTTTTTCTTCCTTCGTGAGATATAAAATATTGCGAACCGGTGCATGCTGAATGGAAGCATCACGGCCGTTGTATTCCGGAAGGGAATCAGGAATACCTTGTTGTATGGATGATTGAAAAGTGCTTGAGTCTGTAGACATACGGCAAATATAGCAAAGAGCTAAGGGCGGAGAGCAGCCAAGAGCAAAGGGCAAATAGCAAAGAGTTGCATACTAATTATAGCCGCTGATCTTAGCTCTTTGCTCTATGCTCCGTGCTTTCTATCTTGGCCGCTAATGACCTCAGCCTTAGCCTCAGCCTCGATCAATGAGTCACAATAAATTACGCACCGAAAAGAATTGCCTCAACTGCGGAGACACCGTAGAAGAACGATATTGTCCCAACTGCGGGCAGGAGAATATCGAATTGCATGATTCGGCCATTCATCTTTTCATTCATTTTGTACAGGATATTTTTCATTACGATGGAAAATGGATACATACCATCAGGACGCTCGTTCGGAAACCAGGCCAGGTAGAAGGAGAATACCTGGCAGGTAAGCGCGTTGTTAATATTCAACCTATTCGATTTTATTTTCTGACTTCTACTGTTTTCTTCCTGCTGCTTTTTTACATTTTTAAACCGGATGAAAATGCAGGCAATCATAACCCGGTGGTAGATCTGGAGAAACGAATGTATTTTTTGAAAAAAGAAAGGAAAGAAAGAGCCTTAACCGGTGATACTTTGGAGATCGATGCATTGATCACCTCCTTACAATGCCAGATCGATAGTCTAAATCCTCCTGGTGTTGATACTTCAGCTGCTGGTTCTACCAATACTAATTTCAATTTTGGGTTGGGCACACATGAATCCAATCTCCCGGAAAATCTCGATAGCCTTGGGTGGCTGGAGCGATTGTTTCTCAAAAAAACGGAAGAGCATAGGAAAGTGGCGGAAGAAGAAATGCAGGGAGATACAAACGCAGTTTACCGTGAACTGTTAGTAGAATGGTTTCATAAATTGCCCCAACTAATCTTTCTCAGCCTTCCTTTTTTTGCTTTCTTTCTAAAGCTCTTATATTTTCACTCTGCACGTAAGTTATATGTTGAACATTTAATTTTTTCGTTCTTTCAATATTCCTATTTATACTTTTTGTTAAGCTGTTACTTTGTGGTATCATGGACCACAGAAAAAGTGGGTAACCAAACATTGAATGATGTTGTAGATTATCTCAACGGGTTCCTGATCCTCTACTTGTTTATTTACCTGATGCTGGCTATGAAACGATTTTATGGCGGGCGAAAGCGATATTTAATTATCAAGTATGGCATCCTTATGTTCATGATGTTTATCACCCTTTTATTCCTGGCTGTTTTACTGGCGTTGTTTACCTACCTTTCGTAAAAGAGGCTCATTCGGATATGTCGGCATCAATCTTTATATTGAGTACTGATTGCCTCCCTTTCCACCAAAAAACCCAATAAAATAAAGGCTAGCAGGAGAGGTAGGGCAATTTTTTATAAACCAATCCTGAGCCCTATGAAGAATCTTTCCCGGATTTTCATGCTGTTTCTGTTTTCCCCTTTAGTGCCTTTGTTTTCCCAACAACTTACCCCTTCAGTCATCTCCACTTCGGGTGGTTTCTATTCCAACACTGCAGGGATGCTGAGTTTCACCACCGGGGAAATGGCTGCTATTGAAACCTATTCAAAAAGTAATGCTATCCTGACACAAGGTTTTCAACAACCCTGGGATTTAGGTACCTATATCAACGAACATCCTTTCAATGACTTTTCATTCGGCATTTATCCCAATCCATCGAATGGACAATTTTATTTGCTGACCGATTCTGATTTGAATCTTCACCTTGATATTACCATAGCTGATCTTCTTGGCAAGAAATGTTTATTTCTCCCGGTAGATCCAGCCAGTAAGATAAATATCGAACCTGTTGACGTCACTCAACTACCAGCAGGCACCTATATCCTTTCATTACGCGTGAAGGAAAATAATACCAGTCATGAAAACATTTTCAATTCTAAAATCACCATTGTAAAATAATGCTGTCACTGATGAAAAAGATTACGAATTATAGCGTCTCCTTTTGTGTTGCGTTCCTGTTATTGCTGCTGAGCACTACAAACAGTCACGCACAAGCTCCTCAAAGCATCAATTACCAGGCGGTTGTTCGCGACAACGTCGGTACTATATTAACTGGTCATGGTGTTGGTATGCGTTTTACCATAAAGAATGGACCTGAAGGGGGAATCCTTTACCAGGAAACCACGCATTTGTCTACTAATCCATTTGGATTGATCACGCATGGTATTGGTACAGGTACACCAGTCACAGGTGATTTTTCGACAATTGCATGGGGCACTATAAATGCATGGCTGGATGTGGATATGGATGTGGATGGTGGTACTAATTATACACCGATGGGATCATCACAATTATTGAGTGTTCCTTATGCACTCTTTGCAGCAACAGGAAATCAAGGTCCACAAGGTATCCAGGGTCCACAAGGTCCAATGGGATTGCAAGGTGTTCAGGGTGTTGATGGTGCAAAAGGAGATAAAGGTGATCAGGGTATCCAGGGAATTCCGGGTACGCCAGGAACCAATGGACAAGATGGTGCACCCGGGCAAGATGGTGCCCCGGGAACAAATGGTGCATTGTGGTATACCGGTAGTGGAGCTCCTGCAACTACGCTCGGTAATAACAATGATTTGTATCTCAATAATGATAATGGAGATTATTATTTAAAAACAGCTACTGATACCTGGACACTGCAAGGCAACCTGAAAGGTCCATCAGGTGCAGGAGGAGGACTTGGTAACGGATCAGCAATAGGTAACACTACGTTTTGGAATGGAACTGGTTGGGTAGTGAACAATCACAATTTGTACAATGATGGAAATAATGTTGGGATCAATCATCCTAACCCTGGTGCCAAATTGCATGTCAGCGGATCTGCAGATACAACCCAATTTGTCATTGATGCATTCAGCACACAATCCACGAGGAATCCTTTGGTGAAATTACGTACGAGCAATGGTGTTGATTTGATTTGGTTGAATTCAGATGATACGACCAATCTCTTCCTTGGATTAAAAGCAGGTGAAAAAAATAAAATTGCCAATGCAGCTAATTTCAACACGTTCATTGGAAGTTATGCAGGAGCCAACAATACTACAGGTTATCTCAACTCTGCAATGGGTTCGTTTGCCTTCCAGGGCAACAGGACAGGTGCGCTAAACACTGCAGTGGGTTCAAATGCATTGTTCTTCAATTTTTCAGGATCAAGTAATACGGCTGTCGGGGCAAGTTCATTGGCTTCGAATATTGGAGGATTTGATAACACTGGAATTGGTAAAGCTGCACTTTCCAATAATCTTTCCGGCAATTATAATACCGCTGTAGGATCCAATGCATTGTTTACAAGTTCTATTGCTTCCGATAATACGGCCATAGGATATAATGCATTGTATTCAAATGGATCTGGTGATCATAATACGGCTGCAGGATCAAGAACATTAGAATTCAATACGACAGGAGTTGAAAATGCTGCTTTTGGAGCATCAGCATTAGAGAGTAATAATGCGGGCAATTTTAATGTTGCTGTTGGGGTGAATGCTTTGCAGGACAATACAGCCGGAAATGGTAACACTGCTGTGGGCCGATATGCATTGGCGAATAGTGTTACAGCCAATAATAATACTGCACTTGGTGTACAAGCTTTGGAAACCAATACGAATGGCACTGATAATACCGGTATTGGTGCAGGAGCTTTAAGATCAAATACGCTTGGAAATAGTAATGTGGCGGTCGGCATGGTGTCGTTAAATAAAAACACTATTGGCCAAACGAATACTGCAATAGGACTTGCTGCGTTGTCTTCAAACATTGATGGAAGCAGTAACGTAGCAATAGGTGGCCAGGCAGCATTTGCGAATGTTGGTGGTTTGCAAAATACTGCTGTAGGACAAGGTGCTTTAATCGGTACCACGAGCGGAAGTTTTAATGTGGCGATAGGCCAGGCAGCAATGGGTGCGAATACAACCGGGGATTTTAATACTGCAGTTGGACAGTCTTCCGGATGGCCAGGCATGACGTTGGATAATACCGCGGCATTTGGTTATGATGCAGGCGGAGTAGTGAATTCAAACAATCGAATTGAATTGGGCAATACAAGTGTAAATGTGATAGCTGGCCAGGTTGCTTTCAGCACCTATAGTGATGCAAGAATAAAGGATAATATACAAGCTAACGTCCCTGGTTTGGATTTTATCAATCGCCTTACTCCTGTTACGTACAACCTGAACATTCATCGTCAAAATAATATGATTGGGAAAGACAAATCAGGAAAGGATTGGAATGGCAAATATGATATTGAAAAAATACGCATGACCGGATTCCTTGCACAGGATGTTGAAGCAGCAGCTCGTGAATCGCATTATGATTTTAGTGGTGTGCAAAAACCCGAGAATCCAAACGAATTGTATTCTCTTCGTTACAGTGATTTTGTCATGCCTTTAGTAAAATCAGTGCAGGAAGTCAATGCCAAACTGGAATCAGAAGTGAAAAACCTCCAATCAGAAATCGGTACGCTGACTTCGGAGAATGAGGAATTGAAGCAAAGACTGGACAGGCTGGAGGCGCTGATGAATAAAGGAAATTAGTTCGATTTACGATTTACGATTGACAACTGACTACTCACTACTGACTACTCACTACTCATTCCCTGTGATTCCATAGATCGTTTGGCCCTTCAACGCCAAATCTTCAAACCAATACCACTGGGTAGGATAAACTAATTTCCACATGGTTTCTCCATTATTGGATATAAAGATGCCTTTGCGATGGCTGAGCAGGTATTGATCGTTGATCTTTAAAATGACATACACCGGAGTGTGATCATTAGCTCCAAAATTTATTTTCTGCCAGTTGGCTCCCAAATTGTCGGTGCGATATAATTCACCGGAAGCAAATTGCACATAAAGGAAATGGTCGATGAGTGCCAAACCGTGTACTCGTCCTGAAGTGCGGATGTAGATCCAATTTTCCCCACCATCCTTAGAGATCATCACGCCTTTATTTGAACCGGCGAAAAGTGTATCGCCTTTAGCCTGCAGGCAGGTGACCGGTTCCCCCATATATTTTGCATTCCAGGATTGTCGTTTGTCCGCCGATTTGAAAATACCATTGTCATTTCCGACAACGAGTTCATCTTTCACTTTTGCGATAGCTAACACATTTCGATTCGGTAAACCACTGTTGTAGGAGTTCCAATAATTGGAATGCAGTTTCCACATGGTCACCCCTTCATGATTTAACCCGAGATAAAGTTCATCGCCGGAAATACAGAACGTGTTGATTTTTTTAGTGGCTAATCCATTGCTGATATCCTTCCAGTGATCGCCATTGTTTTCCGTCATGAACAAACCATCATTTTTCGTGGCGATCACCAGTTCTGTACCTAATTTTTCTATTCCGAAAGCCTTCAATGGACTTGGCAAACCGGTGGTATCAACTTGCCATGTTTTCCCGAAATCAGAAGAGAGCAGAACTGTACCCGAAGTAGTTGCATTTTGAAAAGTGGATTCAATGGTGTCCTGTTCAACATCCCCTTGCTGGCTGGAGGATGTGTTTTCTGTTTTTGATTTGCAACTAAAAGTCAAAATCACAATGGTGACCAGAAAGCAAATTGATTTCAAATAGGACATGGGGGCAAGATAGAAAGCTGAGAGCAGAGGGCAAAGAGCAAAGAGCTGAGATTGGCTTAAAGCATAGGGAGGAAAGGACAATAAAATGGAAAGAGATCCTATTGCTCTTGAGCTCTTTGCAGCTCTCTGCTCTTCGCTCCTTGCTTTCCCGGTGGTGAGCTCAGTCGAACCATGCTTATATTTGCCTCCCTATGGACCAAAAACGTGTATTAGTAACAGGCGCCGGTGGCTTTATCGGGAGATTTCTCCAGGTAGAAGGATTGAGAAGAGGGCATGATGTATATGGTAGTTATCGGAATGAAAAGGAAAGAGCTTATCTGGAAGGGGGTACAAAGGAATTTGCGCTTGAATTCAGTGAACGGGAAACCCTGGAAAAGAGACTGACAGCATTTGCTGCAGAAACAGGAGGTTTTGAATATGTCATTCATTGTGCCGGTGTAACCCGGCCAGAAACGATCGAAGAATTTCATAAAGGCAATGTGGAATTCACTGAATATTTTGTGCATGCTTTGTTGCGCACGCAACCTAATTTCAAAAAATTTATTTTCATCAGCAGCCTGCAGGCACTGGGACCTGGTGATCCTGTTAGCATGAAGCCGATTGATGAAAAAACAGTGCCGAATCCTTTCACTCCTTATGGCATCAGCAAATTCGAAGCAGAGAAAATTATTACCGCCATTCCGGGATTGGATTGGATCATCTTTCGTCCGACGTCCGTGTATGGTCCGCGCGATACAAAATTTATTCACCAGATTGTCAAACTGATCCAGAAAGGAATTGCCGTGCGGTTAGGCCCCAAAGGTCAACTGGTGAGTTTTGTTTATGTCAAAGATCTCGCACGTGCATTATGGGATGCCGTGGATATGAATGTCAGTAAGCAGATCTATGTGGTGAGTGACGGCAATGATTATGATCCTTCTGACGTCAATGTTTTTCTCGCTAAGCATTTAGGTATTAGAACCGTGCATGTAAAGATCCCAAGAGCGATGGTGATGAGTATTGCACACGTTCGCCTGTTTATTTCGCAGATCCGAAAGAAGCCATTACATGTAAGTCCATTCAAAATCCGCGAGATCACATCTCGTAACTGGCGAGTGGATAATAGCAAGATGGTGAGAGAACTTAATTTTCAGCCGAAGTATACGCTGGAGGCGGGATTAAAAGATGCTTTGACTGAAGACAAGTTTATTTCGTGACCCGTGACTCGTGATCCGGTAGTTTTTTGCAATAAAAAAAAGGAAGCACAACGTGCTTCCTTTTTTTATTTTATATGACGGCTCACGGCTCACGGCTCACGGCTCACGGCTCACGGCTCACGACTCACGACTCACGACTCACGACTCTCAGCTCTCTATCCCTGCAAAACAGGATTCAACACCGTGTCCTGGTAAGCACCCGCTTTCAGCTTTTCCGACACTGCAGAGAATGCATTCAATGTCTGATCAACATCAGCATCCGTGTGCACGGCTGTAGGAATCATCCGCAAAAGGATCATTCCCTTCGGTATCACAGGATATACAATCATGGAAGTAAACACCCCATGTGATTCTCTCATGTCATGCACTAATTGGGTTGCCTCGAATGGAGTACCCTTGAGGTATACAGGAGTCACCACAGTATTTGTATCACCAATATCAAATCCACGCTCCTTCAGTCCGTTTTGTAATTTAAGTGCGATCCTCCAAAGGTTATCCTTGTATTCAGGATGCTTGAGCATTAATTCCAGGCGCTTGAGATTACCTTCCACGATCGGCATTGGTAAGCTCTTGGCATGTATCTGGGAGCGCATCGCATATTGGAGGTACTGAATGATGTCAGCATCTCCCGCGAGGAATCCACCTGTGCAGGCAAATGATTTAGCAAACGTAGAGAAGTATACATCGATATCATCCTGGCAACCCTGCTCAACGCCTGCACCACGACCACCTTCACCAAGTGTACCATAACCATGTGCATCATCTACAAAGAATCGGAAATTGTATTTCTTCTTGAGTGCTGCAATTTCTTTCAAAATACCCTGGTCGCCACGCATTCCAAATACACCTTCTGTCACCACGAGAATGCCACCACCTTTTTCATCGGTCCATTTCTTGGCACGCTCAAGGTTGTGAATCACACTCTCCAGGTCATTATGCTTGTAAGCAAAACGCTCACCAATATGTAAGCGGGTACCATCGATAATGCAACCATGACTTTCTGCATCATACACTACCGCATCTCTTCTGCTCAATAAAGCATCAATAGCAGAAACCACTCCTGGATATCCATAATTGACAACAGCAGCAGCTTGCTTGTAAACATGCGCAGCCAGTTTGCTTTCTAATTCTTTATGAAGAGGAGTTTCACCCGTCATCAGACGTGCACCCATTGGGTAGGCAAGACCCCATTTCTTAGCGGCTTCTGCATCCGTCTTGCGGACTTCAGGATGATTAGCGAGGCCGAGATAATTGTTAATACTCCAGATTACCACTTCCTTGCCATGAAACATCATACGGGAACTAATTTCTCCCGTCAATTCAGGGAACATGTAATATCCCTCCCCTAAGTGAGCATACTGTCCCAATGGTCCACGTTGCTTGCGGATCCTTTCAAATATTTCCATAATTCTTGATGTATTTATTAAACACGCGTTCTAATCTTCGTTGTATTTGATAGCTGGGAGCATAATCGGCAATCTTGCGAATAAAGCCCTGCTTCTGCATCCAGCCATTGTTGTAAATCTTGCTGAGATATTTACTTCCATGATCAGCGAAGAGCAGTACCACCACATCGCTGCTCTTGAATTCTCTTCTCATGCGCATGAAAGCTTCTACTACGGCACCACTGCTATATCCAACAAATATGCCTTCACTCTTCGTCAATTGTCTTGCACGGAATGCACTACTGCGGTCATCTACTTTAATAAAGCGATCGATCGTATCAAAGAGCACGTTTGACGGAATGATATTTTTTCCAACTCCTTCCAATTGATAGGAGTGGATTTCACTTTTATCGAGAATACCCGTTTGATGAAACTTTGTCAACACTGATCCGTCTGCATCTACCGCGATGACTTTAATAGCCTCATTTTGCTCTTTCAAATATTTGCCTGACCCAGACACAGTACCGCCAGTACCGCAAGTAGCAATGAAATGGGTGATCAATCCGCCGGTTTGTTTCCACAATTCAGGACCCGTGCTCAGGTAGTGAGCATCCACATTGGTGTGATTGTAATATTGGTTGACGTAAAATGAATTGGGAATTTCTTTCGAAAGTCGTTCCGCCTGGCTGTAGTAGGAGAGGGGATCGTCAGAGGGTACGTGGTTGGGGCAGATAACAACTTCTGCACCTAACGCTTTTAATTGCTGAATTTTTTCTTCAGCACTTTTATCTGTGGTGGTGAGAATGCATTTATAGCCTTTCACAATGCAAGCCATTGCTACGCTGTAGCCTGTATTGCCGGAAGTGGATTCGATGATCGTGCCACCTGGTTTGATCAGCCCGTTTCTTTCAGCGGCTTCAATCACTGCAAGACCAATCCTGTCTTTGGCACTGAGTCCCGGGTTGAAGGATTCGATTTTTCCCAAAACAAGGCATCCTGCTAATTGAGAGAGGCCATGCAACTTGACCATTGGCGTATTGCCAACGGTCTGCAGGATGTTATCGTACCACTGTGGTTTGAGCTGGGATGATTCCTTATTCATAAAGGTATTTACCTGTGCATATCGTCGCTGGTAACAAAGATACAAAGTCCGAAATAACGATGTTGGAATTCGCCTAAATTCGAGGGCAGATCATATCATTCCAATTGATTAAATATTAAACTAAATAATAATATCAACTGGCATATCGTCACATTCCTCCAGGGGCATTCAAGGGTGGGTGCAAGGCATAAAAAAAGCCGGGCATTTAGCACCGGCTTAATTAACGTTTAAAAGGATATCAAGGTTTTAATCTTTGCTACCACCGGAAGCCTTAGTTGCTTTTACAGGTGCCGGAGCAGTTGTAGCAGAGGTAGTAGAAGTAGTCTTTGCTTTATCAGCACAGCAGGACTTGGTAGAAGCACCTGCAGCACAGCAACTCTTGGAAGCAGAAGCGGATTTGCTGGAGCCACAACCCTGGGTATTTTCTTTTGCAGCTACCTGGGATGGTGAAACGTTCACAAATGTACTGGTAGCGGGATCGAAGTTCAATGCCACATAGGAAACTTCACCACTATGAGCAGCAGCTTCTTTGCGATAATAGGTTACTTCAGCGGTTTCAGGATTAGTCCTGGAAACGATAGTAGCGTCCAAAGAAGCCACTTTGGCAGCAGCTGTTTGATATTCTGAAGGGATCGGGGTAGCGGTTGCAACTTTAACCTCGCAAGAGGATTTAGACTTGTCAGTACAAGCTTTTGAGCAACCTGCGTGCTGAGCCTGGGCACCGAGGGCGAGGCAAAGCAAGAGACTAAGAGAAAAAAGTACTTTTTTCATGAATTCCTATTTACTTATTAATTTGAACCAAAGATAATGCCGTTTCAACCAAAGTTATGGAAGATTGTATTGATTGGTATTTGACTTAACACTAATTTAACGCACTCATGAGAAAGATAAGCCCTCTGATTTGGAAGCCCTTAGCATGGCTTTCGGTCCTGATCCTGACATTAGTAGCCTGTGCGCCTGCCAGCGATTTCCCTAAAAAGGAGAACCGTGATGAAATACATTTTGGACAAGGTGGAGGTTTCACCGGTGCTGTGACCCATTATGTTCTCCTGGAAGATGGCCGCGTGTTTCAGCAAGCTTGGCGCGACACCACGATGACCTATATCGATACCTGGCCCGGAATCTTTACCCGCCAGATGTTTTTAAATTATAAATCCCTCAAGCTGGACACCATTCATGTTAACAAACCGGGCGACCTGTATTACTTTATTGAATATGATGCGAAGAAAAAAACGGCCCATCGCATTGTATGGGGTAACCCTGATTACAGACCTGCTACCAATCTCCTTTTATATTACAACACACTCTACAAAAACATAAAACCAAATTCATGAAAATCAACTTTACTCTTCTCCTGTGTTTTGGATTCCTCTTCAGCGCACAAAGTCAAAGTTCATTTAAGAATATTCAAAACAGCCCCTACGTACAACCCCAACCTTTGCAAATTAATCCTGTGTTGAAAGCAGGTATTAATCCCGGTCGTGTAGCTTCCGGATTTACCCATAATCAAATGATCTCCCTTCGACCAAAGGATCCGTCTGTTGCACAATTTCAGATTATGTCTTCAGGAAGTTTTTGGATCGAACTAAAACCAAACCATCTCTGGCAATCCCGTGCATCGATCAGTGATGTCATGCAAAAATTGGTGCAGAGCAATAGTCAACAAGCACCATGGGCTCTCGAATGGGCTAGTACCAGCGAACAAACAGACAAACAAAACCAGACACACGTACGGGTACACCAAACACTGGCCGGTCACCCGATCAAAGGACAGGACATGATTCTCCATATTAAGGATGGCGAACTAAACAGCCTGAACGGATTTGCTTGGACCGGTGCCTTGCCAAAAACATTACCTGATCCATTGTCCGGGGATGAAGCAATCGGTGCAGCAAAAGAATTTTTATTATCTCAGCACGTCAGTTTTCAATCAACTCCTCATGTTGATTTACTAGAAGTGCCAGCAAACGAAGCTTCCCTGATCTGGATTCCCAAAGAAGGAAAATTGGTTTTAGCTTATTTAGTAAAAATGTATCCTAATGCCATTGATCACTGGACAGTGTATGTGAATGCAGCTACACTTGAAATCATCAGCAGCATCTCTGAGAAATGTGCCTTTGCTCCTTTGCAATTATGGAATCATGTCTCTGCTCCTGTCACAACACCTGCAGCGTGCGAAAATGAAAATGCGTTGACAAGGATGCCCTTATTAGATGGAGCTACCACCACCAATGACCAGGATCTGTTAGGACAAAACAGGGTGGTGAATGCTTACCAGGTGGGCTCAAACTTTTTTATGGTGGACGCCAGTCGTAGCAGCATGTATCAACCTGCACAATCCCAAATGCCTAATGATCCGGTTGGGGTGATCTGGACCATTGACGCACAGAATACTTCTCCACAGCTGAATGACTTCAATGTCGTTCATTGCACCAATAACAACAATAATTGGAAGAGTCTTGAAGTAAGTGCACATTATAATGCCGGGAAAGCCTTTGAATATTATTCAAACACCTTTGGTCGAAACTCTATCAACGGTAGCGGGGGAAATATTATTTCCATCATCAATGTGACCGATGAAAATGACAGCAACATGGACAATGCTTTCTGGAGCCAGACCGCGATGTATTATGGCAATGGGAATGTAGCGTTTACCGCGTTAGCCAAAGGCCTGGATGTTGCCGGCCACGAAATGTCACATGGTGTTATTCAAAATACAGCCAACCTCGAATATCTAAGTCAGTCCGGGGCATTGAATGAATCCTATGCCGATGTATTCGGTTCATTGATAGATCGTGATGACTGGAGAATGGGTGAGGATGTAGTCAAACTGAATTTCTTCCCTTCTGGTGCATTGCGCGATTTGTCCGATCCACATAATGGGGGAAGCGGCCCGAATGATAATGGATGGCAGCCTGCTCACATGAACGAATATCAAAACTTGCCGGAAACACCGCAGGGAGACAATGGAGGTGTGCATGTCAATAGCGGTATTCCCAATCGTGCTTACTTTTTATTTGCCAATGTCGTTGGTAAAGACAAAGCTGAAAAAGTTTACTACAAAGCATTGACGGATTACCTGGTGAAGTCATCCCAATTTATTGATATGCGAAATGCAGTGGAAAAAGCCGCTATCGATTTGTTTGGTGCTAACAGTGCGGAAGTCACCGCAGCGCGTTCTGCATTTGACCAGGTTGGGATTGGTGCCGGTAATGGTGGCGATCATGAAACGGATATTGATACCAACAACGGCAATGATTATATCCTGGCGACAGACCAAAGTCAATCTGATTTATATTTTATTCCGCCGACCAATCCAAACCAATTTGTAAAAATGGATGTGCCGGCTCCTATCAGCCGTCCAAGCTTTACTGATGATGGTGCATCATGTGTCTATGTAGATAATGAGAATAACCTGATCGTCATCAACTTTAATTGGTCAAACGGGTTGGATTACGAAGCCTTTTATATTGAGCAAAATCCACAAGGGCTCTGGAGAAATATTGTGGTATCGAAAGATGGAACCAAGATTGCCTTCACGACGAGCAACCTGACGAACGAGATCGATGTATTTGATTTTGAAAACCAGGTTGAACATTTATTCACCCTGACTAACCCTACCACTGGTGAGGGTATTGAATCAGGGGATGTGTTGTTCCCGGATGTTATGGAATGGGATTACACCGGGGAATATGTGATGTATGATGCGCTTAACAGGATTGAAAGTTCATTTGGAAACGGAATCGAGTTTTTTGATATATCTTTCCTCAATGCCTGGAATAAATCTGCAGATCAGTTTGGATCAGGGTTGATAGATAAACTCTATTCAGGTTTGCCTGAAAATATCAGTATTGGAAACCCTTCTTTTGCCAAAAATTCTCCTTATATTATTACGTTTGATTTTGTAGAAGATTATTTTGATAACAATGGTAATCCACAAACCGACTATTGGGTGATCGCCGCCAATGTACAGGACGGAAGCGCAAATAATATTTTCCATAATACCACGATTGGATACCCGAGCTACTCACGGTTAGATGATAAGATATTGTTCACGTATGATGACAATGGCAGCCCGTTGTTAGGGACCATTAACATCCAGGCTAGTGACAAGACACTGCCGGTGGACGGTTCGGATGTAGTGTTGATCGAAGGTGCCATGAAAGGAGTTTGGTTTAATGTGGGTACCCGGGATTTCACAGCAACAAAAGAGATTCCGCCCATTGACTTCAATCTTTATCCGCAACCAGCGAGTGAGTATGTTCAAATTGCCTTTGATCAACAAAGCAACCTGCCGGGACAATATGAAATCACGGATATGACCGGGAAAGTGATGGCTACCGGTGAGATCAACCTTCATCGTATCGATATTCAATCATTGCCTGCAGGAGCCTATGTGCTTGAAATTAGGGCAGATCATAAAGTGGGTAGGAAGATCATGGTGAAGCAGTAATTCGCTCTAAAAGGCAAATCCATTTTTTGCTTCCTATCTTGTCCGCAGAAAGGATAAGCTTTGGCCAGGAAGATCTTAGTAATAAGGTTCAGTTCGATAGGTGACATCGTACTCACTACTCCTGTATTGCGCGGATTGAAGCAGCAAGCTGGTGCAGAGGTTCATTTGCTGACCAAGAAAGCGTTTGCTTCTATTGTCGAGCACAATCCGAATGTTGATAAGGTGTACACCCTGACGGAAGATATCCATGATGTGGTAAAGGAATTGAAGAATGAAGATTACGATGCGATTGTTGATCTTCATCACAACCTGCGTAGCCAGCGGATCAAATTAGCGCTTGGGAAGCCCTCCACTTCTTTTGCCAAACTCAATGTACAGAAATGGATGATGGTCAATTTTCATGTTGATCGTTTGCCACCGGTACATATTGTTGATCGTTACCTGGAGGCGGTAGCACACCTGGGCGTGAAGAAAGATGAAGAGGGGCTTGATTTTTTCCTGCCATCATCTTCGCATGTGGATATTAAAAAGCAATTTGGCTTTGATCCCGGTCAGTTTTGTTCAATCGTCATTGGCGCGGCTCATCAGACTAAGTGTATGACCACGGAGCAAATCCGGTTGTTGTGCAATGAATTGAAAATGCCGGTGATCTTATTGGGTGGAAAAGAGGAAATAGAAAAAGCAAATTCAATACTGGCGGGTGTTTCCAATCCAAACGTCAAAAGTGCAGTTGGCGCACTGAGCATTTTGCAATCGGCTTCCATCATTCAACAATCCGGGCCTGTCATCACGCACGACACGGGTATGATGCATATTGCAGCTGCCTTCAGGAAGCCCCAGGTGGTGGTCTGGGGAAATACTATTCCTCAATTTGGCATGTATCCATATTATGGGAGTGAAAGTGTAAAATGGATCAGTTTTGAAAGAACTGATCTTCGTTGCCGTCCCTGCAGTAAATTAGGATATGATCATTGTCCGAAGGGGCATTTCAAGTGTATGTTGGAACATGACGTGAGGGGAATTGCAGAAGCAGCCATGCAATTCCTAAAATAATTTATTCTATTTGTGCGAGGTGCTACAAAAAGAAATTGGTAAGTGATTTTTTTGCCTCTTCGTATGCTTCTTCATTAAGGCTGTAAACCAGGTATGGGTATTGGGGATTCACATTCACCAATTGTCTTTTTCTAAGTATTTCCAAGTGTTGGGAAAATGCAGGCAATCCAATGGGATGACCTTCTGCTAAATCATAAACAGTTTTGGGTCCGAAGTCCCGAAGCGTTTTAATGATCACCGGGCGGGTAGGATAATTTATTCCACCAGCGTAGAAGCTGACGATTTGGTCGGTTTCATCATAGAGATGAGCTTTAGAAAGTAACATGGAAATGGTTTGTTTTCGGGTGAAGAAATAATTTCAATCTTGGCTTAGGATAAATATAGGGAGTTGATAAACATTTGTCAAGAGGGAGGGGATTGTTTCGGTAAAATATTGTTTCAGGAAAACAATGTTTCGGGAAAACACATAACATTTCGGTCATGTACGAAATGTTTTTCCTTTTGACAGGTGCTCAATTCAAGTATGTTTCAGGAAAACAATGATTCGGGAAAACACATAACATTTCGGTTAAGTACGAAATAGTGGTTTTCCTTTTAATTTTGTCATTGTATAAAAAATGAGCTTTGATATTTCACTTTCCCTCCCACCATCGTCATCAGCACTTTCGTTTTTAAAATACTATCCTCAGGACAATTCAACAGATTTTGAGAGAGTAACACAAAGTCCGCCCATTTCCCGGTGGTAATACTTCCTTTAATATCCTCTTCAAATGCAGCATAAGCATTCGCCAATGTGTAAGCATTAATGGCTTCTTTCCTGGTCATACATTGTTCCGGAAAAAAAGTTTGCCCTGTATCGACTCGTTTCCTTGTCACTAATGCATAAAAATTCGGGATAGGATCCACACGCTCCACAGGCGCATCAGTCCCATTCGCAATGACAACTCCCTGGTCCAACAACGATCGCCAGGCATAAGCTCCTTCCCTGGCACGCTTTTCTCCTAATCTTTTTTCTACAAATGGTGCATCAGAAGTACAATGGATTCCCTGCATCGATGCTATCACCCCCATTTGTTTAAACCGTGGCATATCAATGGGATCAATATGCTGCGCATGCTCAATCCGCCATCGCAAATCTTTTCTTTCCGGGTGGGCTTTAAATTCTTCTTCATAAATATCAAGCACAGTACGATTGCCTTTATCACCGATTGCATGCACACACATTTGCATGCCGGATTCCATGCAATAGTTTGCAATTTCCTTGAGTTCCTCCAACGGCGTTACATTCTGTCCCGTCCAGCCTGTTTTATCTGCATAAGGCTGCAACATCCACGCCCCATATGATCCCAATGCCCCATCGATATATGCTTTGATCGCCCTGCAGGTAAACATTTCTTGACCTGCACGAAGAATAGGAAAACCTTCCATGTGCCCTTTCAATTCTGCTAAGGGCTGATGGATCATGACATACAATCGCAGCGGCAGAGAATCCATCATTGCTAATTGCTGATATCGCTTCACTTCATCAAGCGTACTACCTGCATCTTCGAATGAAGTGATGCCATGCTCAAGACAATGTTTTCCCGCTTCTCTGGTAGCTTCCATCCATGTTGCGATACGATCTGTTTCCTTTTTATACGATTCAAATTCTTTATAACCACCAAAGATGATCTCCATTGCATTCTCTTCAAACACACCCAGTGCAACACCCGCACCATCTCGCACGATGCGACCACCAACAGGATCCGGAGTTTCCTTTGACACATGCGAATTTTCCATCGCCATTTTATTGACGATTAAAGAATGCCCGCTTGCATGACTTAATAAAACAGGATTATTTGGAGATACAGCATTGAGTTCATCATTGTAAGGATATCCATTCACATTCGGATTCACCGGGCTATCCCATTTTTCCTGGTGCCATCCACGACCAACAATCCATTCCCCTGGTTTTGCTTTTTGAGCCCGCATTTTTACACTGTCGACGATTTCCTGCCAGCTTCGGGTGTTAAGCAAATCCAGGTTCAGGATGTTATTGCCAAGGCTATTGAAATGTCCATGTCCATCGATAAATCCCGGCATCAGGAAATCACCATGACAATCAATTTTTTCCCTCACATGCTTTTCCCAATCTCTTTCAATTTCATGACTTGCGCCAACTAATATGATCTTTCCATCACGGACAACAATAGCACCATTTTCAATCGGGTCTGCAGCGACAGGATATACATACGCATTATAAAGCAGGAGATCTGCTTCCTGGCCATCATGATCTTTTTTCATAGAGCAGGAGAAAAAAAATACAAGGAGTAATAAAGAAAGGGAAAGTGGTTGGAAGGTCTTCATTCGGCTGACTTATGGTAATCCAATTATCTTCATGCTTTGGTGCGCATAAAATTTCACCTGCCCGCTTATTTACCCCACATTTAAATATGGGGTAAATAAGCGGGCAGGTGAAATTTTATGCCTAAATATAACACCTCGCGAGATGCAAGACTATGTTTCATTGTTCAGGACCTTTGAGGATTACCTGGCGGCCCATCAACCATATGGATCACCGGATTCCCTTTATGAGCCCATACGGTATATCAATGAATTAGGTGGCAAACGCATTCGACCTGTCCTGCTCCTCATGGCCTATAATCTTTACCAGGAAGATGTCACGCCTGCATTGCCAGCCGCAATGGCAGTGGAGTATTTTCACAACTTTTCGTTGATGCACGATGACATCATGGATGAAGCGCCGCTGCGTCGTGGCAAAGAAACGGTCCATCATAAATTTAGCCGCAATGCTGCCATCCTCAGTGGTGATGCAATGCTGATCCGCTGTTTCGAATTGTTGTTGCAAGCTGGTGAACGAAATGGAGTGGGGGCTCAATTAAATAAATTAATGAGCAAGGCGTCCCTCGAAATTTGTGAAGGCCAGCAGATGGACATGGACTTCGAAAAAATCGAATCCCCTACTGAAGCCGAATATCTCGAAGTGATCCGCAAAAAAACATCTTGTTTATTCGGGGTCAGTCTTGAATTAGGGGCAACATTAGCTGGTGCGCCGGAAACAGAATGCCGTGCCTTGTATACTTTCGGTGAATCCATCGGACTTGGTTTTCAAATCCAGGATGACTACCTCGATGTCTTCGGCGATACCTCTTTAACCGGAAAGCAAAAAGGTGGTGACATCCTACAGGGTAAGAAGAATTTTCCATACATCCATACTTACAATAAACTTTCTCCCCCCGACCGCAAAGAATTTGCACATCAATATTCCCTCGCCGCCCGACACCAGGAGATTGATTCCATTCTTTCCTTATATGAAAATCAAAATGTCGCTGCTTATGTCCTGAAAAAACAAAAGGAATATTTGCAGCAAGCAATGAATGCATTAGATACAATGGACCAGGAAAAGATGAATGGACTTGTCACGTTTGTGCAAAGTCTAATTCATCGTGAATTTTAGAAGCCCCGCAATTGCGAAGGGTAGTGTGCGCATGCGAAGGGTATTACGCGCATGCGTAGGGTAGTTTTCAACTACTCTTGCAGAAATCATCTTTGCATTTTCAAATGCCTCAACACGATCCCAAACCATTTCTCATCTCACCAACGTCACATCCCCATGCCTCATAACAAGTTTTCCATCGGTCGTAATCGCTTTCAGCACATACACAAACACTCCCGGGTTGCAAAATTGATCTTTCGATCTGCCATCCCAGTATAATGAAGGATCCCCTGGAGGTCTCGATGTTTGCTGAAATAATATTCCACCATACCGGTCGTAAATTGTAAAGGAAGCTATGCTTTGTATATCATTTCCCACAAAGAATTCGAGCAAATCATTGATTCCATCACCATTAGGTGAAAATACATTGGGAATATACATCGACTCATCCTCATTGATATTTACGGTAATAGTGTCAGTGTCAGAACATCCGTCTACCGATATCACTTCAATAAAGTAACTGGTCGTCATCAACGGTGCTACTTGCTGCGTAAGACACGTAGGACATGCCTGGTTTGAAATGCCAAACCAATGGATCGCACTGAGTGAGTCATGAGGTATATTGACCACCGCTTCAATCAAACTGGTATCGCCAATATTGATTACAATATCATTGCCTAAAGTTACATGGACTTGCAGTAATTGATTGATCCAGATAAACTCTGTAATGCTGCAACCATTGACATCCATCATAGTCACCTGGTAAGTTCCTTCCTGGAGGTGATCAAAAGTCGGGCCTGGTTGAAAGGCATTTCCATTCAGGCTATATTGGAAAGGTGCAACTCCCCCGGATGGAACAGCAGTGAAATATCCATTCCCTTCTGAAAAGCAATCCGGTTCACTGACTATAAATTCCATTTTGATCGGAGCAGGTTCAGTTAAAACAATCGAAGCAGTCGCAGTACATCCATTGACATCAGATACCGTTACTTCATACATGCCTGCACTCAATCCGGTTAGGGAAGAATCAATTTCAGAATTGGACCATGAATAAGAATAAGTTCCTGTGCCTTTTACAATGGCCGAAATACTTCCATCAGAAGACCCTTCGCAGCTCAATGCATAACCATGGTAATTACTTTCAACTACCACATTGACAGAAAGAGGAGCAAATGTAGTAGTGGCAATGACCAGGCTGTCACAACCATCAGCGGTTAAGTAATTGGTCTCAGTTGTACCAACTGCCATCGGATCGCACGTCGTAAGACTGAGCAGGGTAGTGTCCACAAGCGTATAAGTTACATGCCGTATTATGGTGCTGTCACATCCATATTGATTAATGAATGAAAAATTGAAAATACCAGTGTCCGCTATGATGCAAGTTTGTTCTTCCTGGAAAATTAGTTGAGAAGGCGATAAGTTTACAATAGTGGTAATGACACTGTCACAGCCGAATATATTGCTCAGGTGCTGAACAAATGTACCTGTGTCAGTCGCTGAGCAAGAAAACATAATTAGTGTTTCAGCATCACTGGGATCCAGCGAGACAGTTTTAATGACAACACTATCACACCCGAACTGATTTATATAAGTAGATACAAATTCACCCGCTTCATCAGTCTTGCAAGTGGTATTTGAAATATAGGAAGTATCGATTGCTGAAAAGCTTATGGATGTAATAACCAGGCTATCACAACCTCCGAATGAAACTAATAGCGTTTCGTGCACACCCAATTGGGAAGAATCACAAGACGTTTGAAAAAGAAAGGTGGTATCCTTCGCCCCCGCAGTGACAGTGGTAATCACAAGACTATCACATCCATCGACATTGGATAGGATTTGAGTGAAAATACCAATTTCAGATACTATACAGGATATTCCGCTTAGCTGAGTGGTATCTGAATCTGCAAAAATGGTATTAACCCTAACAATACTATCGCATCCTACATGCGAAGTAAGGTATAGATAGGAAACACCTATGAATCCGGAATCACACGTTGTTTGAACCAATTGCGTCGTATCAACAGGAGGAAGGTATGTCGTTGTTGTAATAATGATACTATCACATCCATTGATAGTAGACAACGTATCACTAGTCACGCCGGATTGTGCTGCAACACAACTAGTAATGTTTAATGCTGTGATGGTTGGTGGGAAATAAGTTACAGTAGTATGTACCAGGGTATCACACCCGTTTTCATTTGGCAATATACTTTCAAAGACACCTGCTGCATTTGGATCGCAGGTAGTGAGAGAAACAAATAGTTCAATCGATGGTGCAGCAGTCAGGTGATAACTCACTACACTATCACATCCATATTCAGATTGATAGGTCCATCCATAAAACCCTGGTGTTGTTTCAAAATTGGGGCCAATAAAAATTCCCTCCCCATCACATAACGCGGTATCCACATTTTCCATGTAGATAGGAAGTATTTCTATAAAGTGCGTTGAATCCAACAGTCGAACACAAGCTGCTTCATTAGCTATGACGGATTGAATCATGTATGCGGTCGGCTCCGTTGGAGTCACCTGGATAGTAATCGTTCCTGTTGTATTCAGCAATTCAATGGGCGGACCAGGCGGATCAGAAATAATCTCTATATCCACTGAAATAGAATTCGTTACCATGATGGTTAGTGTACCTGTTTCATTAAAGCAAATTGTTGGATCTCCGGTCAGGCTGATTTCTGTGGTCGGAATTACAACCAATTCTACAGTATCTGAACCCGGGCAATCATGTCCATTAGTTACAGTGACACTATAGGTGCCTTCATCATCCGTTGAAATCGTTTGCGTAAATTGGTTATTGGACCATTCAAAAAATGCGCCTGTATTGCCTGCATCAAAAGTAACAACCTCATCAGAACAAATCGTCACATCATCTCCGAGATCAACATTGATCTCAGGCAGATCTTCGCAATTGACATAGGCAATAGCTGTTTCGCACATGTCTCCTTCCACAGTCGTAAAAGAAACCTCAATGTTTCGCAATCCTGGCGTTACCGGGTCGGCTGTGTTCCAATAGGTGATAGCATGGATGGCATCGATATAATCTGTCATCGTTCCCGTGCCGCTGGGATTAGTGATCAATATGTCAGAAGTGCCCTGGCCTGAAATGACTAATGGAGGAAACCCGGAAGAGAGCTGCAAAAATTCATCCGCTCCATCAGGCATAAAAGCGGGTGAAATGGAAATAGTCATTTCTTCAATAATGGCCGGGCTACGAATGATCACATCGATATCAGCAATGGGAACGCCGTCCTCATTTAGACAATTGATAGATGGCGAATTAAAATCAAATCCTGTCGCTCCTGAAGAATCATTACAATCAAGATCAATTGAAGGAAGGCAGCCTGATGGCACAAACTCATATCCACCAGTAAGCGACAACCACAAAAAAGTGCTTGGACACATGGGCGTGATCGAACCATCTACCATACTCATCAGCGACCATAAGCCATCCGATCCATGTAGCAGGATGGTGTTACAGGTTCCATATACTGTAACCCCCTGAACAATATATCCTGTAGGAAAAGGGAAAACTATATAGCTGGCAGAGGGAATCAATGTATCAATAAATGCAATCCCCGTTGGGGTGGCACCATATAAACTGTTATTGTAATAAAACATACCATGATGCATATCAAATGGCAGACTTCCGAGACTGGTGATGGTTTTATTAATAACATCAAATTTGTATAAAATTTTGTCCAAGTTTAATTCTTCGGCCCCGTATAAAATACCATTCCCGGCACAGGCGAGACCGCCCAGGAAGGAACCTGTTGGTAATGGAGGCATTCCAGGTATTGTACTGCAAATCCCCGTTGCCGGATCAACTGAATACGTTATTTGAATGGCATTGACATACATAGTTCCTTCGGGGCATAAACAAACATCTCCCTCGGGATAAACCCCCATGCCGCCGGCTGTTTCAAGTGGCCCGATATAATTGAGATTACATTCATCTCCGCATTCAATCATGTCAACACTCCATAAAGTGGTCGTTGGAGTGCCAGTGGTAGCGTAAATCGTTTGCGCTTTTATCTTTGAATATTGAAAAGCGAATCCAATCGTGATTAGTAAGGCAATAGTTCTCCAGGTGGTCATCCGTTTAATTCTTCGGGTCGTCGAATCAAGATAAACACTTGTATTCAAAAAGACCGGAAATGACTCCACTTAAGGAGATTTTTGGGCAAAACCCGATTTAAACCTCATTTCACTAATTTTGTTCTTACCCCGACCAACTTAAACGTCTACTCCTGCCAATGAATATTGAACAGATCTATACCGGATGCCTCGCCCAGGGGGCCTATTATATCAGCTCCAATGGGGAAGCCGCCATCATTGATCCCCTGCGGGAAGTGAAACCTTACCTCGACCGCCTGCAGCGGGACGGGGTGAAGCTGAAATATATCTTCGAGACCCACTTCCACGCCGATTTCGTGTCCGGGCACCTGGACCTGAGTAAAAAGACCGGGGCGCCTATAGTATATGGCCCTACCGCTCTGCCCAATTTCGATTTTATAGCTGCTACCGACGGTCAGATTTTCCAAATCGGGAAAATTGCCATCAAAGTGCTGCATACACCGGGTCATACCATGGAAAGCACCACTTATTTGTTGCTCGACGAACATGGTCAGCCGTATTGCATCTTTAGCGGTGATACCTTATTTATTGGTGATGTCGGTCGTCCGGATTTAGCTCAAAAGGTTACCCATATGACGCAGGAGCAACTGGCCGGAATTCTTTATCACTCTTTGCGCGACAAGATTATGACGTTGCCGGATGATGTCATCGTGTATCCCGCGCATGGTGCAGGGAGTGCATGCGGTAAAAACATGAGCAAGGAAACAATCTCGACCATAGGCCAACAAAAGCAATTTAATTATGCTTTGCGCGCCAATATGACTGAGCAGGAATTCATTCAGGAAGTCACAGAAGGATTGCTTCCTCCGCCCGCATACTTTGGCAAGAACGTGGAGATGAATAAAGAAGGTTATGAAAGTTTCGATGAAGTATTGAATAAAGGTATGCATGCATTGTCACCACGTGAATTTGAAGTTGCTGCAGAGGAAACCGGTGCATTAATGCTGGATACCCGCAAAGGCACTGACTATGCACATGAACATATCCCGCAATCAATCAATATTGGGCTCACTGGTGATTTCGCCCCCTGGGTAGGGGCATTGGTGGCAGATGTTAATCAACCCATTTTATTGATCACAGAGGTTGGTAAAGAAGAAGAATCAGTAACGCGTTTAAGTCGCGTTGGTTTCGATCATGTAATTGGTCACCTCAAAGGAGGTTTCGAAGCATGGAAAAATGATGGCCACGAAACAGACAGCATGAATCGCATGTCCGCTGAAGAATTTGCTTTAAAAATCGAACACGATCATCCTGAGATCTATGACATACGCCGCGAAACCGAATACGATACAGAACATCTCGAAGATGCCCAAAGCAAACCACTCGCTTACATCAACGATTGGATCAAAGACATCAGTCCTAATAAACACTTCTTCATGCATTGCGCCAGTGGCTATCGTACGATGATCGCCTCCAGCATATTGCGCGCTCGCGGCTATCGCAATTTTACCGAGGTCGAAGGCGGTATGAATGCAATCCGCAAAACAGGTCTGCCGAAATCGAAATTTGTACAAACCACTAATGCGTGAGTCGTGACCCGTGAATGTTCGTGAATCGTGATCCGGGATCTAAAAAATTCACAACTCACAACTCACTACTCACAATCTCCTTTTAACTTCCTTATTCTTACTTCCTTATTCTTACTTTTCTCTATGCTCTCCACTCTCTGCACACTACTTCCTCGTCCATGGCCCTGGTATGTTGCTGGTCCGCTGATGGGCTTAATGGTTCCATTGCTACTGCTTTTAGGCAACAGGTCCTTCGGTATTTCATCGTCACTGCGTCATGTATGTGCTGCACTCATTCCGGGTAATATTCATTTTTTCAATTACTCCTGGAAAAAAGAAACCTGGAATCTCATTTTCGTTTCAGGAATAATACTGGGAGCCATTATTGCCGTGACTGTGTTAGAGGATGGACAAACCTCTCAAATCAATCCTAAACTGGCTTCTGAGCTTGCTGGCTATGGAATCACCGATTACCAACATTATATTCCGGTAGATGTCATGAATTGGAAATCATTGTTCCAGCCTGCCAATTTGATCTTATTAGTACTGGGCGGTTTTTTAGTAGGATTCGGAACTCGATATGCGGGGGGCTGCACTAGCGGACATTCCATCATGGGGCTGGCAACTTTACAATTGCCTTCACTGATAGCAACGTGTTGTTTTCTCATTGGTGGATTTATTGCAGCTAATTTCCTCTTACCACTCATCCTGTCCATATCATAAGAACAATGCAGAATATTGAACAAAACACTGATTTCGAAGTCCGCTCCCTGGATAATGAAGCCCGATCTTACAATGATCATGACTTGCGCTGGTATCAATTCATCAAATACCTGCTGGCCGGAATATTCTTTGGAATTGTTTTAGTCAAATCAGAAGCGATCAGTTGGTTCCGGATCCAGGAAATGTTTCGCCTGCAATCGTTTCACATGTATGGACTGATCGGCAGTGCTGTGGTAGTTGGATTCATTTCAGTAGAATTGATCAAGGCTTTCAAAATAAAAACCATTCAACGGGAGGATGTCCACGTACATCACAAGAGATTCAATTTCGGCCAGGTCATTGGTGGCCTCATCTTCGGTTTCGGCTGGGCTATGACCGGCGCTTGTCCGGGCCCTATCTATGCCATGATCGGTACCGGTGCTACTGTGTTTATCGTCGTCCTTCTCAGTGCCATCGCAGGCACGTATGTGTATGGAAAATTCAAGGGTCGTTTGCTCCATTAAAACTTCCAACTTGTTTATTGGACATTCCTTATTCCTTATTCAATATAGGTAGGCTAATTTCTTAATTCCTTATTCTTACTTCCTTATTCTTACTTTTTTGGCTACCTGATAAACCCGGGCAACTCATCAAAATAGTCTCCTTCCTTCTCCGTCAGCAAATAATCTTTAATAGCAAACAAATACGATTTCAACGCCGTATAAATCTCCCTGTTAAAATTAAGTAGGGTAGAGATCTCTGTCACATTCAGCCTCGACTCCAAATCATCTTTATACAATTGATGCAGGATCTCATTATACGTATCTGGCAGGGATTGGTATAGCTCTTTGATTTGCTTAAACATTTCTTTCGAATCATGTTCTTTCAAAAGTGCCTGTATGGTTTTTAAAAAATCATTCATATGCTTCGATGCATTTTTATAAAAACCAAATTTCACATCGTTGGAGGATTCCCGCAATACATGCAGATCGTCAAATGCGTCCTTGATATTCTTGCAGGCATACATGGTGTTTCGGTTAGTGGCCATCAATTGATGAAGCCGCGATTCTTGTTTGGGTTGTAATGATTTACCAGATAATACTTTATGCCCATAGAGATGTAACTCCCCGTGAACAGTTTTCAAATATTCATATTGCTCCAGGTCATTTTTTTGTTTGAATATTTTGGGCAAACCATTGGAGCCACCTTTATGAGGAGGTAGTTCAAAGGAAAACCGGGTGAACCGAAGGGCACAATGCAGGAAAAAATCAATGTCTTCCTCCAAAGCTAAAATGGCATTCTCTGTTTCATTCGCTTTTACTTCCTGGATCCGCAACAGCCCTTTGGATCCCTTGACAAAAAGTTTGTTCAATAATTCGCTGATGGGATGCAGGAAAGGAGTAAAGAGCAGGATGGAAATAAGATTAATAAGCGTTTGAAAAAATACGACCGCCGTCAATGGATCAGCAATGCCTATTACTTTTTGAATCAATATATCTATCGGTTTTAAAAAAATAAAAACCAATAAAGCACAAATTACATTGAATGAGGTATTGCCAACCGCGACTCTTTTTTTGTCCGGGATTCCTTTGATGGAGATTAAAAGAAATTTGATGGTAGTTCCAACTTCAGAGCCCAACACCATGGCCATGCCGGCGAGTAGCGGAATAGCTCCGGCATGTAAGGCGCTTAAAACAATAATAACCGTAGCCGAACTCGCCTGAAGTATGGCGGTAATGGCAATCCCCAGTAACAGGAAAATGATGAGTGGATAATGATTAAAAACAGAAAGATCAAATGTTTCGGTGACTTGTTCCATCCCGGTTTTGACTAAATTCAATCCAATCAGGATGACACCAATTCCAAAAATAAATTTGCTCCAGTGATTTATTTTCTTTCCTGGCTTGCTGAGAAACCAAATAAAACCAAATATGCCGGCAAGCGCATAAGCGATGCTGCTCACTTCCATTTTAAATCCTACCCACAGCAGTATCCAGTTATTCAACGTAGTGCCCAGGTTAGACCCAAGGATTAATGCCAATGCATTTTTCATGGTGATCACCTCCGATGCTACGAAAGCCAGGATCATCATATTGACCAGGCTACTGCTCTGCATCACCATCGATGCCAGTGTACCACCAAGGATGGATTTGATCCTCGATGCACTAAGTTTTTTGAGAAATAATTTAAACCGGCGACTCGACAAAAATTTCAGCGCTTCTTCAATGGACTGCATCCCCCACAAGAAGAATGCAATTCCCGCCAGTAATTTCCAGAGTACAATTAAATCCATCGTTAATCCCTTCTAACTTCGATATTGGTTATTAAATATTTGTAGTGAGCGTAGTCGAAGCATTCCTTATTCAAAACCGAAAGCGGACTTTAAACTTCCTTATTTTGCCTTTCTTATTTTTACTTCTTCTTATAAAGCCCTACCATCTCCCCAAACCCCACAATATGCTCCCCCATCGCTTTCTCTAACTCTACTTTATTCGTTTGGCTGGATAATTCAAGCACGGTATCCAAAGCATATATTTTAAAAAAATATCGATGCGTCCCTGAGGGAGGACACGGGCCACCATAATGATTACGCCTGAAATCATTCATGCCTTCGATCCCGGGAATTTTATTTTCCGCAATTTCATGCGTCAACGGGATATTCCAAACGACCCAGTGTACCCACATTCCACCCGGAGCATCGGGATCATCAACAATCAATGCCAGACTCTTCGCTTCATCCGGTATGCGGTCGATATGAATTGGAGGATTGATATTTTTTCCGTCGCAGGTGTATACGGATGGAATAAACGCATTCGCTTTAAAAGCCTCACTGGTGATTTCCAGCGCAGCATATTTGATGTCCTTAAACTCATGTTTCATAGCCGAAGATGGATGGGTTAGGGCAAAAAAAGGATTCCAGGGAAACATAAAAGTCAGTAGGCAGCCCGGCAAAAGCAGGGATAAAAACCTGCTATTAGTCTTATTTCTCCAAAAAATAATGGCAAAAAGGCTTTGAAATAGCTGGTCAAGGCACAGCAGTGTGCTTTTGGGTATGATTTTGGATAGCCTCATTAGGAATATTAAGTTACCGGTATATCCTGAAATGGGCCAGGGCCCAGCACAGGACGATCTTTTTTTAAAATAAATAAACGATTCTGCGGAAAGAGGATCAGTTTAAAAACCAAAGGATTGATTAAAAGGTTATACTAAACATAAAACTGAGAAATTATGAATAACGGAGAAAAAACCATCATCGCTTTCATCATGGGAGCAGCACTGGGAGCATCATTGGGTATCCTTTTTGCACCAGACAAAGGATCGAAGACTCGTCAAAAAATTAAAGACGAAGGACAAAAAGTCGTAGATAGCCTCGAAGACAAAATCAGCCAGGCGAAAGAAAAATTAGAAAGCTTCAAAGCTACGGCAGAACAAAAAGTAAAAGAGTACGCCGACAGGGCTGAAAAGAAAATGAAAGAGTATACCGAAAAACCAGTTTCAGGTAATTCTTAATACCGGTGCCCGGAGATCCGGGTATCGCTCAATAAAAAATTCGAAAGCCAATGATGGAAGAAACCTTTGTTAAGGTAGAGGAGATCACCGACAGCCTTAAGGAATACATTGACGTCAGGGTCGAAGATGCCAAGCTCAGGCTGGCGGAAAAAAGTTCGGGCCTGGTAGCTAGCCTGATTGCCAGGGTCGTCGTCATTTTAGCCTTCAGTATGGGGCTTGTTTTTCTCAGCATCGCATTAGCATTTTCATTGGCAGCATGGTGGGGTTCCATGTGGCTCGGCTTCCTCGTGGTGGGTGGTATTTATATTCTCCTCGGTTGGCTGGTTTGGTCACTTCGCGAAAGCCTCATCCACATCCCGATGATGAATTCTTTTCTTACTCATTTAACTAAAAAGGGAGAAGACGATGATGATTAGGAATAAATACGAACTGCGACAGGAGAAGAAGAGGTTGCGGCAACGCGAAAAAGACCTGAAGAATAAAATTGTGTCCGATTGGCACGAACTGAAGCACACACTTCGACCTAAAAATATGTTGAGCAGTGGGAATTCCCATAGTGGGATTCAGGGTGATGATGCTGACAGCCTGATGGTGCATATTTTTTCCTACGCAGCTTCCATCCTTGGCCGTAAACTCGGTGAAAAAGCAGAAGAAAAGCTGGCAGATTTTTTCAGTAAGAAATCGGAATAAAGAATTTATAGCTGTTGTTGGTGCGGAAAGTTGAAGCATTCCCACCAACAACCATAGCGAGTCTTTTACAAGATTATTTCCCTAACTCCTTTAATAGGTTATCCGCCTGCCTCCCCAATAGCGGATTCATTGATTTCTGATAAGCTTTCAGCAAGGCTCTCGCTTTCTCCACATTTCCATTGTACATTTCAATCAACGACAAGTACCATACCGCTTCATTAGCATGAAGAGATGGTCCATGATTGGAAATGTCCTGGAATGCGATTCGTGCATCTTCAAATTGACCATTAGCCAATAAAGCATTGGCGTATCGAAATTTCAGAGATTGGCTCTCCCGTTGTGCTGGCTCTATATGCTGAAAATCATTTACGGCATCCTGGTAACGTCCCGACCAATATTCTATATTAAATTGGTCTAAAGCATTCGCATATTTTCCTTTTACAGTCGGATACTCCATGTCATGTAGAAATGGAGTGAAATTGTCAATAAAGAGCTGATGAAGACGGTCACTACTCAGGGTCGCTGCAGCTTCTTGTGCCTTTTCTGAATTTTTGCAACCTGGCAATTGCACCACGGTGATCACACCAATAATTAAAGTCAAAAGGATACCGACACTTCTCATGAGATCACTTTTTGCAAAGGAAATCACTTTTATTACTCTTTCCAAAAATACATTGCACGTAGTAGCAGAGACTTCGGAGAGATTTCACCTTAACTGCTCATCTCCATATTGGTCATTCCTTATTCTTTATTGAAATCCGAAATGCAAACTTTTAACTTTCTTATTTGTCATTCCTTATTTGTCCTTCCCTCTCACACCAGGAAATTACGTTTAAACTCCGGCTTCTTCCTGTGCTTCGTCGCCTTTTCAAAAGAATACGCGATGTAGATCAGGTTCCACTCACTCCATGCGGTTCCAAAAAATGAAAGACCCACTGGCAAATCAAAAACAGTTCCTGCCGGCACTGATATATGAGGATAGCCTGCCATAGCAGCCGGTGAAGTCAACGACACATCTCCCCAGCGATCACCATATATAGTATCTATCGAACAAGATGGCCCCATCGTCAATCCCGCAATGCAATCCAGTTGATTCGATTGCAACAGGTGATCAATCTTTTCCCGGGAACCTTTATATGTTTTAGCCAGCAAATCGAGATATTCTTTGCTGTCCAACCCGCCTTTCTTTTCACTGTCTTCAATGATTTCCTGTTTGAAAGTGGGCATCGCTTCATCTTCATGATGACGATTAAAGGCAATGATATCCTCCAGTGTTTTGTAAAGGGAATTGGAATTGGCCAAATATCGCTCAAGACCATCTTTGAATTCATATTTCAGCAATTCAAATTCCGCATCTCCTAACTTGGAGAATTCGTCAATGAATGATATTTCAACAATCTCAGCCCCTTGCTGCCTGAGCACATCCATAGCTTGTTGCTGCAACCGGTTGACAAACTGATTTTCAAATTTCTTTTTATCAACACCAATTCGTTTTCCTTTGATCCAATTGCCATCTTCAATGATTTGATATCCCTCCGCCCAATGAGCAATTCTTTTTTCTTCCATTTTGGCATCAGATGCATCATAGCCAATCATCGCAGCCATCAGCAATGCTGCATCTTTCACTGTCCTGGCTAATGGGCCTGGAGTATCCTGCGTAAATGAAATCGGAATGATACCCGATCGGCTAAGAAGTCCTACCGTTGGTTTGATTCCAACCAGTCCGTTAATAGATGCCGGACAGGTAACCGAACCATCTGTTTCTGTACCTACTGCAACGGCGCACAAATTAGCCGCGACTGCAACACCTGAGCCTGAACTTGAGCCACAAGGATTTCGATCAATATAATATGGCATCTTCGTTTGTCCACCGCGACTGCTCCATCCTGAACAGGATTTGCTTGAACGAAAATTGGCCCATTCACTTAAATTGGTTTTTCCTAAAACCACCGCGCCCGCTTCACGAAGCTTTGAAACGATAAATGCATCTTTTACTGCCATATTATTGACCAGTGCAAGTGATCCTGCGGTAGTCATCATTTTATCCGCCGTATCAATGTTATCTTTTATTAAAACAGGGATGCCGTGCATAGGTCCACGTACTTTTCCGGCCTTCCGCTCTGCATCCATCGCTTTGGCAATTTCCATTGCATCAGGATTAAGTTCAATAACTGAGTTTAGTTTCGGTCCATTTTTATCCAATGCCTGGATGCGGTCCAGGTACAATTGCGTGATGACCGCAGAAGTATATTTTCCATTAGCCATGTGTTCCTGGAGCCATTCGATGGTCACTTCATTGAGTTCAAAATCATCCGTGGATCCGGATTTAGAGATATCCTTGTCTACTGGTTTTTCTCCCAGCCGGACATTAAGTGTGGCTCCTGTTGCCCCACCAGCAACGGCTACAGCACTATGGGAGAAGAAGGATCGACGTTGCATGAGAAGTGAATTTTTAGTTACCGGGAAAATTAATATGACCAGATTGTGGTCATAATATAAAAAAATTTGTTTGTCTACATAGAACACCTGTCAGAACAAGGACCAATCTATGAACTGGAGAAGAAAAAAACCTGTAGACGACTTTACCAGTATCAACAAGGTAAAGCTTATTCGTTCAGGAGCTGAATATTTTAATGAATTGCAGCAGGTGATCAAGGATGCCAGTGAATCGCTGCACCTGCAGGTCTATATCTATGATGATGATGAAACCGGCAAACAGGTGACTACTGCTTTAAAGGAAGCAGCAGCCAGGGGAGTGGCCGTTTATGTGGTAGCAGATGGTTATGCTTCCCAATCTCTTTCGCGCGAATTTGTGGAGGATCTAAGATCATCAGGTATTCACTTTCGGTTTTTTGAACCGCTTTGGAAATCAAAATCATTTTATTTCGGTCGCAGGTTGCATCACAAACTCGTTGTAGCCGATACCAGGATTGTATTGGTTGGTGGACTCAATATTTCCAATCGATATAATGATATGCCCGATCAGCCTGCCTGGCTGGATTTTGCCATTCATGTGGAAGGCGAATTGGCAAAGGAGATTTGTATCCTCGCCTGGAAAACATGGAAAGGTTTTCCTTCTCATATGGCTGTCACTCCATGTGAACAAAAGGAAATAAAATTTGATATTCCTGAAAGTGAACGCAGTCGTGTGCGAATGCTAAGAAATGATTGGGTTCGAAGAAAGAACGAGATCTCTTCCAGTTATACACGCATGCTGAGCGGAGCCCAAAACCAGGTGACGATTTTAAGCAGTTATTTTATGCCCGGACGAACTATCCGGAGCAGCCTGAGAAGAGCCGTTGCACATGGAATAAAAATTCGGATCGTAGTAGCGGGAAGATCGGATGTGATCCTGGCGAAACGGGCTGAGCGATGGTATTACGATTGGTTACTTCGTAATGGAATTGAATTATATGAATATCAAAAAAACATATTGCACGGGAAGCTCGCTACCGCAGATGATCAATGGATGACCATTGGTTCATACAATATCAATGACCTGAGTGCTCATGCCAGCATTGAACTTAACCTCGAAGTGGAGGATCCGGCATTTGCTAAACATACACGAGAGGTGCTTGAAAAAATTATGAAAGAGGATTGCAAGCGTATTTTGCCGGAAGAGTATAAGCGCAGTAAGAATATTTTTCAGCAATTGATGAACTGGATTTCCTACGAATCCTTGAGGGTAGGGCTTTTCATCTTTACTTTTTATTTTAAGCAAAGAAATTAGTCTCCTTTGATCTTTTTCCAAAGACTTCCTAACGTCTTTTCATTCCATCCTTCGAATCTTCCACGCTGCACGACGAGGTCATTGCTTTCAGGAAAATTCAGGTAATAATGAAAAGCAAATTTATTGGTGGGATTGTCCCAGCCCACTTCTTGTCCAAAACGGAGATCATTGAAGACAATCGTGTCATTCCATTTTTCAACTGTATAATATTCCTGGGAAAACCGGATCAGCCTGAGCAGATCCTCATCCATTGGAATTGATTTTAGAATAGAATCATTACGAGGAAAATATTGGAAGGAAACAGGATCATGTTTGTCAAATACTGAGATATAGCCAACGTTATATCCTTTATCATTCCCTGCCACTACAAACCAAAGCCAATTTTGAAATGAAGCCGGTGTAGTGAAATATCTTTCCTGCGAAATATGTTGTTCGGCAAATTGTTTTTCGACCGCCTGGTTAACCTGGATTTTATTAAAGCTGCAGTAGAGCAAATAGGCTGCAGGAAGTATAAGTCCAAATCTCCACCAGAATGTCCGTCCTTTATGAAAGCTGTTTAATACCAGCAACATTATGCAGGCAATACCCGGCCAAATGGATAACAATGGATCCGCTACATAAATAGCATTGAAAGAAAAACGATGATGACTGAAGGGTTCAAACCATCCAATGCCATAATTATTAAAAGCATCAATAAAGAGGTGGGTAAATACTTCGATTGCAAAAAACCACAGCCACTTTTTAAACATAATATTATGCGGCCTATGAACCCGGTCAGCTACTAAAGCAAAAACCGGTACTATCAATAGCCCAAATAAAATCGAATGCGTAAATCCACGATGCGCCATCAAAGTCCCGGGTGTACTCATCCAAAACCCCGCGACAAAATCAATATCCGGTATACTTTGCGCCAGCATTCCCCACAGCATAGCTCTCTTTCCAAAGCCCTTTTCAAAAAAAGCTTCGCCTATGCAGGCTCCTAGCGCTATGTGTGTAAGTGAATCCAAAGACTAATTAGTTTTTATGTAATCCATTTCGGGATAGTAAATATCAAGAAATTAACATATATTGTCAATCACAAGATTTCTTTTACCTCCAAAAAGCCGTGAAAAAAGTAATTATTTTTCTGTTTTATCTTTTGTTTTGTTTTTCATCAATTGTCGCGCAAAAAATATATGTGGCGGATAATAGTTTTATTTGGAGGTTAAATACAAAGGATTGCAGTTATTCTTTTGTAGTGTTTATTAATAATTATGCATTTTTTGATATTTCATTTGATACATCCGGAAATCTATATGGCGTAAGTGGTGATGAGCTTCTTAAGATTGATACAATAAATGGAGGCTTAAACTCCTTGACGATTTTTCCGGATTCTGCTGAGATCGTAGCAATGACCATTTCAGCACATAACATAATTTATTTAGCGGGTTCATATGGCGAATTTTATTCCTACGATTTAAATACGAATGTCCAATCCTATTTAGGAAATATCGGGTATGGAGCCGCTGGTGATTTGACATTTTATAATGGTGAATTGTACATGGCGGCTGCCATGAACAGAATGATCAAAGTCGATATCGAAAACCCTGGAAAGAGCACATTTGCATTTTCATATAATATATCTGGGGATGTATATGGCATTGTCTCTGATTTTAGAGGTTGTGGGGAAGTAGATTGTTTTGCAGTAGCAGATCTGCAATCCCCCCAAAATCATTCCGAGATTTACAAGATCAATTTTGCTAATCGCCAATTGGAATATGTTTGTACGCTGGATAAAAGTTCCACAGGGGGTGCCAGTACAACTGAATTTATGGCTTCGATTCCGATAAAGATTGGAGCCATAAACAAAACAGATCCAAATTGTCATAATCAGGATGGACGAATCGAAATAGTCAATAGCTACGGGTTTGGTGAAGTGATGTACAGTATCGATGGAGCTGCGTACCAGGATGATCATGTCTTTGATGGTTTAAGCGAAGGTGTTTATTGGGTTCGAATGATCAATCAGCTTGGTTGTCAGGATTCTGTTCGCATAATGTTGGAACAAAAACCCACGCCTAATATTGATTCAATTTTCATGGAACCTGCCATTTGCAACGATTCTTTTGGCACACTCTCTATTTTGGCTGCTGATGGATCAGGGGACTTGACTTATTCATTGGATGGTAACATTTTTCAGGACTCTCCGGAATTTAAACAGCTTTTGCCCGGTCCGTATACTATTTGGGTTCGCGATTCTGCTGGTTGTACTATAAATGAGGCCATTGATTTAAAGTCAATTAGTCCAGCTCATATTTTATCCATTGAAACAACATCTACATTCTGTGAGAAGAACAATGGATCCATCGAGGTTTTGGCAGATATTTCAAAAGGAATTGAGTATTCAATTGATGGAGAGGTGTTTCAATCCAGTTCATATTTTCCAGGATTAGAAGCCAAAAATTATTTGCTTGTTATTAAGGATAGCAATGGATGTATCGATACAAGTTCAGCTATTATTACGATCAGTCCTTGTTCTCTGTATATCCCTAATGTCTTTTCACCAAACGGCGACGGTATAAACGACATTTTTGATATTGGGAATTTCAATTTGACCGCAACCAAAGAAATGGAAATGTCCATATATGATCGCTGGGGAAATTTGGTATTTTTTCACCATTTGAAGGACATATCAACACCATTATCATGGGACGGTTCGTTTGACAGAAAACTATGCCAAGTGGGTGTTTATACTTATGTTGTAACATTATTTCGCTCAACTGAAGACCAATATGTTTTACGAGGAACGGTTACTTTGATTAGATGACCGAATTTAAAGTTTGACAACTTCACATAGGCAGGTCTTTCTAAACACTATTGCCTATTCATTTAAAATAAATTTTCCCATCCACCCACTCATCATCCAGCACCACATCATACTTTTTATAAAAATTGATCGCCAGCTCATTCCATCGCAAAACCTGCCACTTCACCATCGTACATCCTTGTCTCTTGGATTCCTCCAGGAATGCATCAAATAATAAGGCACCAATACCATGTCCCCGCATGGATTCCTTTACGATGAAATCTTCCAGGTACATCATCTTTCCACGCCATGTACTAAAGTTCATGTAATACAATGACATACCTACAATCTCTCCATTTGCTTCTGCCACATAAGCATCAAATACTTTTTCACGGAAATCGAGGCGATAAGAGGTTGGGGTAGTGGTCACCCGGTGTAATCCGTGTTCGTAGTCTGCTAATTCACATACCAATTGGTGAATAGCGTCCATATCGCTTGCTTCAGCCTTCCTGATTTTGACGTTCATTTTACCAAAATAAGCATTGTATACACAAAAGGACCTCCCCAATAATTAACTTTAGTGAATGAACCTCAAAGCCATTGCTGTAGCTATAGGAATATGCTCTACTTCGTTGCTGTCCGGTCAGGAATGGTTTCCTGACGATGGTTTATGGTACTATAATCAGACCGAATTTTTCCCTGGGGGAAATTATTATAAGATATTCGAAGTGGATGGCGAAGCAATAATACAGGGGAAGTCCTGTAAACTCGTCAAAGGAAATTGTGATTGCAGCACTTTTGGAGCTAACAATTATCTCTATGAAGAAGGGGACAAGGTTTTCAGGTATAATCCAGTCAAAGATTCCTTTGACATTTTGTATGATTTTACCATGCAGGTCGGAGATACATTGACAATACCTTTAGGAGATAGTGATCCTGGCATCTATGTTCTTAACTCCATTAGCACTCAATTCATACATGGCATACCTATTAGGGTGCAGCACTTCGAATTACTCGAATGGTATGTTTCAATCGGCTTTGAAACCTATGAATACATAGGCAATAGTGAATGCATGTATCCCCAATATGGTTTCTGTGATCCGTTGACCGGTGCTCTGCGATGTTACCAGGATTCATTTTTTGGATTGCAAAAATTCAATGGATTTCATTTTCCCTGTGATACCGTCATCACCTCCCTCCATAATCCTGACGCCCAAAACGTTGAGATCTTTCCAAATCCGGCTGATGATCTTGTCAATATCAAGTCTACAGATCCGATCTGTATGGTAGAAATCCTGGACCCTTTTTCCGGAAGATCACTGATTCGCCTCAGAGGAGACACTGAATTTGAGGTCCCGGTCTCGCATCTGCCATCAGCTACCTACCTCGTTAAAATGACCCTTGAAAATCACCAATTTGCCTTTAAGAAACTGGTGATCCTCCATTAACTCCAATCGTCAACGCTATCTCTCCCTCCGCCTTTTTATTGCTTATTCGCTATTGGTTATTCAATTCTACTTCCTCCTTATCCCTTCTAACCTTCATCAGCCTTAGCCTCAGCCTCAACCTCAGCCTTCACCTCAGCCTAACTCCCTGTCCTTTACCTGAATAAATATTGCTCCCACATAATAATCATTCAGGAAATTAGTCATACATTTGTGTCCGCTTTCTAAAAAAGCACTAAATCTATTCGTAAAAATTACGTATGCCTACTATAAATCAATTAGTTAGGAAAGGTCGCAAGCAGGTTGTTTACAAAAGCAAAGCTCGCGCACTGGATGCCTGCCCTCAGAAGAGAGGCGTATGCACCCGTGTATACACCACTACCCCGAAGAAGCCAAACTCAGCTCTTCGTAAGGTAGCGAAGGTGAGGTTGACAAACTCTATCGAGGTCATCGCCTATATCCCGGGAGAAGGCCATAACCTCCAGGAACACTCCATCGTCCTCATTCGCGGCGGTAGGGTGAAAGACCTGCCAGGAGTTCGTTATACCATCGTACGTGGGGCACTCGATACGGCAGGGGTAACCAATCGCCTCAAATCAAGATCACGTTACGGTACAAAAAGACCTAAGAAATAGTAGTCAATCATGAGAAAGAGAAAACCGAAACTGAGGGTACTTCAACCCGATCCCCGCTATGCAGATCCGGTAGTAACCCGTTTCATCAATAATATGATGTGGCAAGGAAAGAAGAGTATCTCCTATGATATCTTCTATAATGCCATGGACCTTATGACCGAACGAGGAGCAGGCAATCCTCACGAGACTTTTCATAAAGCGCTCGAGAATGCAACTCCTTCTGTAGAAGTTCGCAGCCGCCGTATCGGTGGCGCCACCTTCCAGATCCCAACCGAAATCAATCCAAAACGCAAAGTAGCCATCGGCATGAAATGGCTCATCCGTTTTGCCCGCGAACGCAATGGCAAAGGAATGGCTGAGAAATTAGCTGCCGAATTGCAAGCTGCAGCCAAGGGCGAAGGATCAGCAGTGAAGAGAAAAGAAGACACACACAAAATGGCTTTCCAGCACATTGGGATCCTAAGCTTAGAATTCCACGTGGACAAGTTGTCGCG